>Ga0222717_10000005_pt1 | contig 218450 bp, 206 predicted proteins | sample C33_18DmetaG_FD_165053 | JGI IMG/M metagenome (GOLD analysis project Ga0222717, IMG submission 165053) | Estuarine water microbial communities from San Francisco Bay, California, United States - C33_18D | ecosystem: Environmental > Aquatic > Marine > Unclassified | place: USA: California... | reverse complement strand
TCCGAGACTAATAGCATGGCATCATAGGCGAGCAATGCATTGCGCGGATCTTCCAGTAACACAAGATCGAAGGCTGCAACACGCCCGTCTGTAGTATAGGCACTAATCAGGTCTAGCTGCCCCTCAACCAGAGCGGTGTACATCAGCGAAGGGTCGAAGGTGAGCTTGTTGGAGAAATCCATGTTGTACAGATCACGCAGTCGAAGCCACTCCGAGCGGCCGAAGAATTTCAGGTCGGCCCCCGCCGACAACTCACTTGCAAGTGGGACCAAATCTTCGATCGATGCTATGTCTAACTCTTCAGCACGATCGCGTCGCATCGCCAGGGCGTAGCGATTCTGGAAGCCGGTGAAACCAAGTGTGACCACGCCCTCCCGCTCCAGATAGTCTATAACGCCGCTTCTGATTGCCTCCCTACCTGGATTGCCTTCCTGATTCATGTAGTTCGACCAGATCGTACCGGTGTACTCAACATAAAGATCGACAGTACCGTTACTCACCGCCTCGAATACGACATCCGAACCCAGACCAAGACGCTGCTCAACCTTGAAACCCGCTTCTTCTAGTTCAGCCGCTAACAGACCCACCATGATGTACTGCTCGGTAAAGGGCTTTCCCGCCACGATATAGTCTGCGCGCGGCTGCGGCAGCAAACCATAGAGAACGAGACATATAATCACTGCTATAGTGGCAGAGACACTGCGCCGAATAGATCTTAGCCTTGCGGAGTCCACCGCCTCGTTGCGTTTCTCCAATAGCCACTGTATCGCAGCAACCAGACCATCCAGGCCCACCGCTAACGCAGCAGAGGCCAGGCTGCCTACCGTAACCGCCACCAGATTACGCGTCTGAATACCGGTAAAAATGTAGTTACCGAAACTGGTCGCGCCAACTAGGGTAGACAGGGTCGCCAAGCCCACCGTCCAAACCATGGCGGTGCGTATACCGGCAACGATCACTGGCATCGCCAGTGGCAACTTCACCTCACGCAAAATCTGATACGGCGACATGCCTATGCCCCTGGCCGCCTCGACTACCGAGGCTGAGACCGACTCCAGACCAGTAACTGTGTTGCGCACGATCGGCAACATGGAATACAGAGTAAGCGCGATGAAGGCTGGCAGAAAACCGATGCGACCACCGAGCAGGGCAACTACCAGCGCAAGAATCGCCAGGCTTGGAAAAGTTTGCACAATACTGACCACGGCCAATAACGGACGCTTAACCCGCGCGGACTGCTCCGCCCAGACTCCCAGACGGACAGAAATTAGCACACCCATGGTTATGGCGGTGAGCGTCAGTAATAGATGCCCCTGAAAATAAGCCGGCAGTAACAGTAGTTGTTCGCGCAGATTCTCACTCATCGCGCATCAACTCTTCCAGCCGCTTCGCTCGCTGTCGCGGCATGGCCACGATTTCACGCACATAGTCATGCTGGGGATTGTGCAACAACTCATAGGGAGTGCCGATCTGCAGCAACACACCCTCGCGCATCACCGCAATGCGATCCGCTAGCAATAGTGCCTCGGTCATATCATGGGTAACCATCACCACCGTAAGAGCCATGCTGCGTTGAATACTCTTGAATTCTTCCTGTAACTCACTCCGGGTAATCGGATCGAGAGCTCCGAAGGGCTCGTCCATTAGCACCACTTCCGGCTCTGCCGCTAGCGCACGGGCCACACCGACTCGTTGCTGCTGCCCACCGGAAAGCTGTGAAGGGCTGCGCTGGCCTTACTCAGCAAAGGGAAGACCCACCAACTCCATGCACTGCTCACAGCGCGTCTGAATCTTATGCGGCTCCCACTGCAATAGACATGGCACAGCCGCCACATTTTCAGCGACGCTGCGATGCGGGAACAGACCAATACCCTGAAACACATAGCCGATATTGCGTCGCAGCAGCTCGGGGTTCTGCTTCAGTACATTGCGCCCATTGACCAGTATCTCGCCACTACTAGGCTCTTCCAGCCTATTAATCATCTTCAGCGTAGTCGTCTTGCCGCAACCGGACGCGCCGATAAGACCAAGGAATTCACCCCGCTCCACAACTACAGAGGTATCGGCAACAGCCAGGGTGGCTCCGCCTTCATAGGATTTTTGCACATTACGCAGTTCAATCATGAACTTGTCATACTAACAAATAATTGCCGTGTGCGGGCCTCGCTTGTTTAGAGCTCTTCCTGACAGCATTGCAAATCAAGCACAACATGCTGCTAAGTCATGCATGTCTCTATGCAATGGGTAGCCGAAGTATCATGGAGGGAATCATAATGACAGCTCGCAGCTTCACTCTAGCTCAAGTCGCCTGTCTATTTGGGTGACTGGTACCGATAGACTCCGGTGAACAGCGCGCCGAAGAGAAACAGAAGTAGAGAAATCGCCATCGCTGGCAGTAGCGCATTCACTGTGCCGAAAGATTCGATAATCCAGCCCAATAAGATCGCTCCCAAGGGGGCGCTACCCAACAAGCCCAGGCTATAGACCGACATGATCCTGCCACGAAATTCCTCCGAGGCTGATTCCTGCACGATTGCCCTGGCCAGAGTCATGGTCACCCCCATGTTCAGGCCCCAGGCGATCGAAGCCACAGCCATGAGCCAAAAAGGCGGCTGTATCCACATGACTCCCAGTATCAATATCCTTGATAGCTGCATTATCAGATAGACCTTACCGGGATGCCGCAGGGGCATGACTCGCATCATGAAAAAATTCGATGCCGCCGCGCCACCATAGAAGATAATCATCATCACAGATAATAGAAACGCATCGCCGGCATAGACCCGCTTGATAATAAAGGGAAACACTGTTATGAAGGCACCGGCATTAAAGATACTCGATACAAAATTTATGCCCAGCACATGAAAGACTACCTTGTTTCGGTACGCCGCCCGCAGACCTGCCGCTATAGTCTTCCAGGCCGGCTCGGAAGCACTAACTGGTTTCGCATTCTGCACTGGCAGTCTTCGTACCGCCAGAGCGCCTAACACAATACATATGGCTTGAACGCCTAGCACCGGAAGCAGACCCAGTTTGTCCATCGTGCCTGCCACACAAAGGCCCAACATCTGCACCAGAAAACCAACTGCGGTAGTTGCCGAGACTGCCTTCTGTACGGTGGCGGCAGCGACATTGCTAAGCAGCGCCTGCTGCGCCGGACTGGAATAGGATATGACCACGCTCATCCCTATAGCCCAAGCCAACACCGACCAGACACTCAGCGCGTCAAAGCTAACAACGATAAATAGCAGTAGCGGCAGTATGGGGGCGAAGGAATATATTTGAATTAACATCGAACGCAGATCGCGCCCATCGGCTCTAGCTCCACCGAGTAGCATTAGAAAAATACCAGGCACGCCTGCAGCCGCCTGTATTATTCCAACCTGAGTTGCAGGCAGCTCGAGAATGCCGATGAGAATCCAGCTTAACAGTAGCTGCTGCATCGCGAAGGCGATGCCCGTGTATGCCGTGCTGTTTAGATAGAGGCGAAACTGGGGGTTGCGCCACACATTGGAAGTTGGGCTCATACTTTTATTAGTGCGTAGACGCGCTAGCCGAGGCACATCATCAGAAAGTCGCCAGTGGGTTAACCGGCGAACCCATACCCATCTCTATTCGCAGCGGTGCCGCAGTAAACATGAAGCTATAGCGATTTAACTCTTTGGCTATTTCGGCCACTCTTCCGAAATCCAGATTGTCGAAGATAGATACGCCCAGGGAAACCAAGGCAAGACTATGCAGCGGCAGAAACACATTAGGAATTCCGCTTGGCGCCACATCGTTCCACATGTCGTGACCGATCATGGCGACGCCACGTTCTTTCAAGAAATACGCAACGTCTGCGTGATAGCCCGCCACCCCTTCCGAGGTTGGCCATGCGCCTAGTGCCGCCCTGCGCTTCCAGCGGCCTGTGTAGAGCAGAATCACATCGCCCGGTTCCACCGTTACGCCCTGAATTTCCTCCAAGGCAATGAGATCATCATAGTTAACCACCGTGCCAGGTTCTAGCCAGCCATCGCGCGTTGCCTTACCAGGCAGTAGCGTCGCATCGAAAAGGATACCGCGGGTGACGATACCATTCTTGTGCACGTTGATATCACCGCGAGGACAGCCGCCTGCTGCCTCTACCTCTTGGTAGGTGACACCGTTATAGCCCTTGCCTTCGTACATGATATGGCAGTCCAGCGCATCGAGATGGCTGTGAATAGTGCCGTGATAGCTGCCGCTATACTCATAGCGATCCGAGGCGCCCGTTGGGCTTACCCGCAACACTTCGCGGGTTAACACGGCAGAGGCATCGACAGCCGGCTCCTGATTCACATCGTGGGCAAGAGAGACGACAATCCCCTCACTAACCAGAGCTGCCGCAGCCTTCCGCTTCTCTGCGGTAATCAGATTAGCCGCGCCAAATTCGTCATCAACCCCCCATCGGCCCCAGTTGGAAAGTTCCTCCATCGCCCGATGGAAGTCCTCCTCGGTCTCCAGAGGAGGATGGCTCTGTGCATTTAGCAACTGAAGCGAAAGAACTGACACCAACAGAACGAGCAACTGCAACAATTGTTGTTTTTTGGGAAACGCCCTCATCTTCTATTCCTTTGCTGTTTGTTATGGACGAACCCGCACGTATTTTTGCAGCTTCCTTGGAGCAGGCTCACCCCCATAGAGATTTCCCGCCGCATCCGCCGCAACAAATTCGGCACCATTGCCTGTGGTGCTTCTGGGGTCACCCGTTGGCAACTGAATAAAATAGTTTACCCAGCCTAGGCGCGCATCGCCGATGCGTATACCCATCTCCCAACCGGGGTTCTGCACATCATCGGATTCCGAATCGGCTACGTAGATATTGTCATGCTGGTCGAAGAATATGCCACTGGGTCGTCCGAATTGTGTCCATTGTGCGAGAAACTCACCCTCTTGATCGAACAGTTGCAGACGGTTGTTGGAACGATCGCCCACGAACAATCGTCCGCGTTGATCGATGGCAATAGTGTGTAGTGTACGAAACTCGCCCGGTGCATAGCCCGGCTTACCCCATGCCTTGATGAAGTTGCCGTTGCGATCGAACTTCACAACGCGGCCATTGCCATCATTGTTATGACCATCGGCGATGAAAACATCTCCATTATCGCCAACTACAACGTCCGCCGGGGCATTGAAGTGGTCGGGGCCACTACCCACTTCTCCCGGCGTACCCAACACCAACAGAACCTGCCCCGTTGGGGAGAACTTAACTACTTGGTGACCACGGGCGTCGCCATCGGGAATACGCGCATTGCTTACAGCATCGGTAACCCACACATTGCCATCTTCGTCGACATCGATGCCGTGTGGCCAAATAAACATCCCACCACCGAAACTCTCAACTACCTGCCCTTCGCTATTAAATTTCAAGACCGAGTCCAGATCGGAATCCACACACTCATCACCGAAACGATCTGGCGCGGTGGCATCACAACGCACTATCGCCCAGATGTGCTCGCCATCTGGATCAACATCGAGATCGCCAACCGCACCCTGAATGCGACCATTGGGCAGCTCCGTCCAGCCTTCGATAGTCGCATAGGGGTTTGAATATGCCTGTGATAACGCAGCGCTGGACGCCAGAAGAAACGGCAGGCTTAGAATCAGTTTCGATAGTAGGGGTCTTGCTTGCTTCATAGTTTTACTCCAGTAATACCTTTCTATTTTTGTTTTTTATTTCTATTCCATTGCTGCAAATACAGACTGGATCTTAGCCGAACTCAAGCCGATGGCTCTGCAGACTGAACAGTGGCCATTGTCTCTCTTGTTGTCGCGACTATTTTTATAACTATATTCTTAACTTTTTCCTTAACTCCTAGCGAGCTTCAATGTCGCTATTCTTCGACAAAGCGATAGCGCATGCGCACATCTTTTACACGCCGCGCTTTGTTATCGATGATGGCTGGACGAAAGTGTATGTCTCGCACAGAGCGCCAGATGCTTCTCTTCGTTTCTAACTCATCGGGGACGGTAGCAAGAACATCAACCGATGACGCCTTACCACGAGAATTCACCGAAAAACTAACATCCGCGTAGATAAAGTCATGGCCGATCTGCCAGAATGGATCTTCATTCACGGGCATGGGGGTCGATTCCAGCGCCTCGGACCAAGCGGTAAAAACACCCAAGTGTGTACCCCCGTCGGAAAGTGGCGCAAGGGCTTCGATACCCTGCCTGCGCTCAGCCAACGCATCCGCGAATTTTAAATGCAACTTCTGCGCGGGTATCACCATCGGTCGCCCGAAGAACCAGCGCACGTCTTCCTCGGCTATGCCAGCCTCTAGCAACATGTCTCGCGCTTCGCGATACCCTCGAATCGCTCTGCCTCTATCCGCAAGCAACTGAAAGTCGGCTCGGTAAATCTTAATCATTGCCTGAGCTTCAAGATCCGCTGTTTCTTCGAGTCCATCCTGGATCTTGTTAATCACGGAGTAGCCATCGCGCATATAGGCATCACCTATAGGCCTGCCTTTATCGACGACTGGGGTGACCGATGAATTGCCAAAGAAAGAGGTAGAACGGAAACTACTGCGGTTTGATCTGTCTAGCCCAAACGTGCCTTCCCGGCGCACTAGCTGATCTATTGTTTCGGAACCCAGCCCCCTTGGCGCATTTAGAAATTGCACCAGGTGATATTCGTTATAGGCGACCTTGTACAGCCAGGGTGCGGCCTCAGGACTCTCTTCGCCATAAGTCGCTTCGACAATGTCTTCGATCTCTTCGTAGAAATCACGAATCTTGAAAAAATTACGCACCTGTTCTCTGCGGTCATCCACAGAGATACGGCTGTATAGCCAATCGATCTGATCCTGAATAGCATCAAGAAGCAGCTCTGCGTTTTCCTCATCGATGCTAGCCTGCAGATGGCGGATATGATCGAGCTGATCCGATATTTCTTCCCAATTTCCCAAAGCTAGCTGGGTAGCCATTATCGATTGTAGCAGGGGTATTAGGTCCGGATGTTCGAAACCCAGCTCGGTGCGCATGACCTGTAGTTGCCTGTTCTGCAACTGGGCTACCTGCTCGTAGTCCTGTCGTTCGTTCAACAAATCGATCATGCTTTGCAGCGGCTCGATCAGGCTGGAGTGATAGGGACCAAATTCGTACTCGAGGTCCTCTATCTGCTGCTGATAGGAGGTGAGTTGTTCGCTGATGTCAGACTCGCCGCCGATTAGCGGCACATCTTCCGCCGCATTGACCGAAAGGCCCGCTACACAAAGCGCGGCAACGAGAATTAACTCATTGATATTAATATATATTTTCCTGTTCTTGTAACCAAGCATAGCGATGACAGCAAACTCAAAAACTAGGGACTTCTCACATTAACTTGATCTCTGCCAGTTGTCGATACACACTATCGCTAACTCGTCATTATAGTGAGTCCATATACAGCATGTACCGCCGTTTTCGCATCCTCGCCCTATTTCTTAGTCTTGCCTCTTCCGAGGTACAAGCGCAGCTGGATCTGCCCGAGCTTTATGATATTGGGGGTGAATTTGCCTTCGTCCGCATCCAATATGACAGCTACTACAGCGGCGGTTTCTACGGAGGCCCCTGGGCCACCGACTTCCCAGCTGCCGATGAGAATTTCCTGCGCGGCGTGGCGCGCTTATCGAATGTACGGGTGATGGAAGAACCCATCGTGCTGCGATTCGATGACGAGGAAATCTTCAACTACCCCTTCCTCTATGCGCTGGAGATGGGGCGCAACGGTGGGATCTCTCTTTCACCGCAAGAGACAGAAAATCTGCGGGAGTACCTGTTGCGCGGCGGCTTCCTGCTTATCGATGATTTCTGGGGAGAGCAGCAATGGGATGCCTTTTATCAGGATTTCTCGAAGCTATTTCCCGATCGCGAGATCACCGAACTTAATTCCAGCCATGAGATCTATCATACTTTCTACGATATCGATGGCGCACAGATGATACCGGGGCGAGGTGGCAGGAGAGGCTTCGGACAGGCAGGCATGGACAACGCCAGCAACCACGCCATCATGGATGATGAAGGTCGCGTAATGGTCCTCATCAACTGGAACTCGGATATGGGAGATGGCTGGGAACACACCTACGATCAGTGGTACCCAACCCAGTATGCAAACTCTGCCTATCAGCTTGGCATCAATTATCTGATCTACTCTTTGACCCACTAGCTTCTATCCAAAAGGGGTCGGAGGGATTTATGCGACCCCTTTATTCTCAATATTGCTAGTGGCTAAGCTCCTTCGCCACGCTATACAGATAATCGTATCCGCCATACAACGATTCTTTAAGCAATCGTTCGTCCTGCCCGTGGATGCGCATATCGTTGCGATCTACGAACAGGCCCGATGTGCCATAAGTAGGAATGCCCGCTCGGCGCATGCGCGCACCATCGGTAGCACCAGTCGACATAGTTGGCATCACCGTGACACCTGGCCACATCGCCTCAGTGACGGTCTCTACAGCCGCCATGATCTCCTCGGACAAGGGAGAAGGGTCGGTGAGCGAACCACCGCCGCGATATTCCACCAGCAGCTCGGGATTATCGACCACTGCAATCAGAGTCTCCAGGACCTCCTGCGGGTCTGAGCCAGGTAGCATGCGTACGTTCACATTAGCCACAGCGGTTTGCGGAAGGGCATTGGGCGCATGCCCGCCGTCCAGCAGGGTCGCCACTGCCGTCGTGCGTAACTGCGCGTTAATCGCCGCCTCGGCGCTCAATCTGTCCAGGGAGTCCTGTGGAATGGGTGATTCCAGCAGGGCACGAAAATCCGCGGCACGCTGACCCGTGTTAATCTCGGCCTGACGCTCGAAGCTAACGCGCATCACATCGTTGAGCTCAACCGGAAATTTGAAATCACGTATACGCAGCAGAGCTTCAGCCAGGTCATAGATTGCATTGTCATCTCTGGGTAGTGATGAGTGCCCGCCCGGGTTCTTCGCCGTCACTCGAAACGTGGCATAAATCTTCTCGGCAATCTGAATCGTATTCGCCAATGGCTGGCCGTCCTGTAGCAGCCCATAGCCACCTTCATTTATTGCCAGCGCGCCCTGTATCAGCCCAGGCTGATTTTCCAATAACCAACCTACCCCATTACTGCCGCCGCTCTCTTCATCGGAGGTCAATGCCACGATGAAATCTCTGTCTGGAACATAGCCCTCGCGCTTGAAGCGGATCAGATTAGCGATGAAGATCGCCCCCATCGCCTTGTCATCGATAGTGCCGCGGCCATAGTAGTAATCCTCGTCTTCGTTGAGCACGAAGGGATCGAGATTCCAGTCATCACGCTCTGCCGTCACCACGTCCAGATGCGCCATCATCACGATGGGCTCTTTAACACCGGTACCCCGATAACGGGCAACGACGTTTCCCTTGTGTGGTAAAGCGCCGCCTATGAAGATGTCCTCGGCTGGAAATCCTGCCGCCTGCAGCCAAGCAGCCATACCCTCGGCTGCTATAGTGTTGTTCTCTTCTTCTACCGTAGTCTTGTATTCGATCAACTCCTTGTAGATTTCGTGAAGCAGCTCTCGATCATCTTCTGGAATATTGCGCTGCGCATTCGCCGTTTGAACGACCAACAGGGTACATAGGGACAGTATCGCGGGGAAACAGGCTCTAACTGGAATTCTCATTGTCTTCTTCTCACCGTTTTCGTATTGCTATTCGTTTTGGGTCAATTTAACCTTACAAAATGACCTTACTAAGTATCGCTGCAGTTTTCTAGCGGCAATATTTCAAAAATACTAGAAGTAGCGCAAGGATGTAATCGATGAAATCAGTACGTCATAACTCCGGGCTAGCTAGCCTTGCGGACAACCTAGAGTTGTTGCCGATATATTGATCTCGATACTCATAATCAGTTCTCTGGTCGCTGTCACCGTAGTAATTCACTATGAGATGCTGCGAGTGCTCTGGATCTTTGTACCAAGACTGCAGATGAAGCATCGCGTTAGAGTGATCATTGGCGTTTTCGGCACTATCTGTGCACATATCATCGAGGTGTGTATATTCGGGCTCGCCCTCTACCTGATGGTTGACCATGGTGGCTTCGGCACACTGGAGGGTAGATTCGACGGCAGCCTGATCGATTCGGTGTATTTCTCATTCACCAATTACACTACCTTGGGCTATGGCGACATCGAACCAGGGGGACAGATTCGCTTCCTGGCTGGCATGGAGGCAATAACAGGGCTATCACTTATCACCTGGTCTGCCTCGTTCATGTTCATGGAGATAATGCGCTTCTGGGAAGAATGACTGTTCAAGTCATAAGAATTTGAAGTATAAAAAAGGAGCCATCTGGCCCCTTTTTTATCTAGCAAATCAGAACAGCGAATCTACTGCTCTTCCATCTCCAATCGGCGCGCACCGGCGAGAATGCCAGGCAGTCCGTAGTTGCCCTCGTGACAGGCATATTCATAGGGCTGGGTATCCGTTGCATTGAACGCCATCTCTCCACTCCAGGCCTCGGTGTAGAAAACAGGGTCGGTAACCTCAAACTCATAGAGAATCTGATCGTCGGAGTAACGGCTAAAGCGCTCTACAACCTTCCCCTCATCCGATAGAGCCGCGATATTTCGAGGCGCTTGCTGTGGATGCAAGTTACTAGTCTCAACCACCAGTACGTCACCATCCCAATGGGCGACAGAATCACCTAGCCATGGCTTCCAGGCATCAGGGCGATGCCCCTTATCGATTGGTATGATGCGAGCGTCATGCGCCATCTCTACCATGATCATGACATAGTCTTCCGTCTGCACGATCTGGTACATATTGTTGTAGAGAACATTATTCATCGGCGGCCCACCGGTGCTACCGAATCCGATTATGCAACGCTCACCAAGAGCCCGGCCCTCAGGGCCATCGTTGCCCGAAAATTTTGCACGGTTTTCCTGGCGCAGTTTACTGCCCTGCTCTGAATAAGGTATGCGCCCGTTCTCCGGATAGGTAATCCAGGAAGTGCGGTACTCGCCTTTGACATAGCCGAAGGCTGAACCCGGGTCAACCCAGAAAGCATTGTAGCCGCGACCCTGGCCTAGGTCTTTTCCCGATGGCAGCTCACCCTGCACCTGATTGTCGTCGGTCGCCTGACGGACGTTCTGGTGGTTATTTGCTGTAAGCTCGCGAAGCTGCTCCAGAGGGATAGTAAGACCGATTTCTGCATAGTTGCTGGAACGTTGCATAGTGGTAATCGAGGCGTTAGTCCAAAACCCTTGCAGGTCTGGTTTACCCGAGGCGGTTCTGGGCGGCTCATAATTGTCTGCAGCCAGCGCCGAACCACTTAGCAAAATGGCAGCCAGCGGTATGAGTTTCTTGAGCGTAATCATTGTCTTAGTTCTCCGTTAGGCTCCTGTTCGAGCCTTGCGATCTTTTTTGAATGCTCTGTAGATGGTAAGCCTTTGAAATTAAACCACTACATTGTATTAATCAAGCGCTATTCGGCGAGCGTAACGGTCTATCGCATACCAAGCCTCTCCCAGCCTTGGATGCACAAAGAACGTCCTGCTACACTCCAAAATCAGCTCGCCGCCTGAACCGAATGGGCCCGATAGCCGACCTATAACCCTGGGTAAATTCTATGCGTGACATGAAAGAACGCAGTTTCAACGAATGGCTGGTTATCGAAAGCCAACGGGGAAAGATCGAAGCGTTCAATACATTGCTGGGAGACTGGGAACAACGCTATTTCTTATACGCCCTGAATCGCCTGAAGAGTCGAGAGGCGGCCAGAGATGTGACACAGGAGAGCCTTATCTCAATAAGCAAAGGCCTGCATAGGCTCTCCGATCCAGCCACTTACCCGAAATGGAGTTTTCGCATCGTAGAGAGACGCTGCGTGGACTGGCTACGCAAGACAATACGGGAGAGAGAGTTTCTTCAGGTGCAGGACAAATTACCAGAAATCCCTGTTAGCGATGGCATGGAAGAGAAACTAACTGTCGAACAACTGTTGTCAAAGATGGATTCGAGCCTGGCAACGACTCTAAGGCTCTACTACCTAGAGTCGTTAACGATTCTGGAAATAGCCGAGGTTAGCAATATTCCTGCCGGCACCGTAAAGTCGCGACTTTTTCATGCACGCAAGATGATGACGAAATTACTGGAGAATAATCATGAGTGATATTGACGAGAAGATCCGCAACGCCCTAGTGGCCGAAGACCAAAAAGCCATCGATGAAATTGACCACGGTGCCGGGCTATTCGAACTGATCGGCCTCACCTTCAAAGGCAAGCAGGCTTGGATGACTTACTACATGTACTTTCTTGGACTGATCGTTGCCAGCGCTCTTGTTTACTTCGTCATCCAATATCTAGGTGCTGCGGACATTAAAACTAGCCTAAACTGGGCACTGCTGATCCTGGGCTGCCTATTTATGATCACATTGATCAAGATTCTAAGCTGGCAGCAGATTCAGAAAGCAGAACTACTGCGCGAGATCAAACGATTAGAGATGCGCATCATGCTGGTTGCAGAACAGAATTCGAAATAGATCCTAAGCATTCATCTACAAACTTTATTGCTAATGCTAATAGAGCTTATTGATCGGAGAGGGCCCGAAAGAATTCCAAGTGCCCTGATGTCTGGAGCCGCTGCTATCTCCCCGCGACCAGTCACATACTCCCTCCGGGAAAACGGCGAGCAACTGCTGGTACTGTTCGGTAGTAAACGAAATACCATAGTCAGTCAGGTCGATAGGCTTTAACTCACAGCTAACGATATCATTTGCCAGGGGCGCGCCGGCAATCTGCCTCGGTGTTTGGTAGCTAGGGTAAAGCTGCCCGCAGCGTGATGCCGAATTGAACTGAAGCGTCTCCTCTATCAATTCAACAGCCTCTGACGTTGTGTCCCAGCAACTATCGACTAGATTAGACGGTCTAGCCCGCGCAACCTTGCGCTCTGGGTCGGCTTCCAGACTATCGTTTTGAATTGCCCGGATCCAGCTATCCATCTGTCTAAACAAATTACCCAGGTCGTCTTGCCCCTCGACGAAGTCCCATCGACCACCCACGTGCATGACGTGATTGTCTGCGTGGCCATTCGCGTTTATCAATCTCTGCCGCGTGGAAAATTGATGCACGATCATGTGAATGTCACCACCCTCTCGATGATCGTTATAGCTGCGGTAGTCAATGACAGGTGTCGTCGCCAGACCCGCGCCACCAAACAGGATTCTTCCCGATTCGATAGCTCGCTTAGTCGCCTGCCTATCGGCTCGATGTCGCTCTGGCACATGATTCATATCGCGATCGAAGCCACCTATGCCCTGATTCAAATCTACAAATTGCTGCGCGGTAATGAGGCCCTCATTCAGCGCCTGCAAGCCATACTGCACACCCACGTTATCGAGCGGTCGCTGCGCTAGCAACTGAGATGGGTCTAGTGGATTTGCAGTAGTGCCGTAGACATTGACGCTATGGTCATACACCGTGGCCCTCACTCCCCCTGGGTTTCTAGGCGAGTAGAGATTGTCCTGTAAGGCAGGAATGCTTACCTCCCCGCCCTGCTCCTCAAGCGGTGTGTCGATGTTGGTCAGTGGATCGAGGCGCGCCGCACCACGGCTTAGATTCGCGATTGAATCCCACACGCCAAAGCCCGAGACAGCCCGCTGTTGCTCTCTAGTGAAAGCCTCCTCGCCAAGCTGACTAAAGAAGTTATTCAATAACCTCGCGTCCGCAAGAGTAAAAATGGTGGCGGTGGTGACATCGGGAAAACTGGACGAGACGATGATGCCATCAAACACACCAGGATAGTTATCGGCGGTTTGATGCGATTGATAGGAGCCTCCCGATGCACCTGTAGCAATCGTGTAATCCGGCTCGCCATAGTGCTCGATGAATTGTTCCTTCACCATGATATGGGTTTCAGACGCGAGCAGGTCGTTGCAATTCTGGCCGAATACATTCAGAGTTGCTGAGCTTAGGGCATACCCCATCTCGAACAATCCACGCCGCATTACGCCCCCAGTCTTGTCTCCCTGCTGGTACCAACCTGTGCGACAACCTCCACCGTGGGTATACACCAGATTGTTATTCCAATTTGAACTGCGATTCCAGGGGTCCAGAAAACGCGAGCCGTCAAGCGGATTGTGGAGCATTGCTATTTCATAGATCGCCCTATTCACCGAGCCGGTTTCAACACGCACAATATAAGGCTGATCTACCTTACCCATTACTGTGATCAGGCCCATGTCTTCGGGAAGCGCTGTAGCTGCATCATCTGGCAGGGGCTTGAAGACCTCATCGATATCGGACCAGTAAACATAGTCAACACGCGTAGCAATGCTGCAATTTAAATCGAGTGCAGAACCTAATGTCGCGCCCGCCACGGTTTCGAATTGCTCACTCTGGCAATAGTAGGGTTGCTCATGTGGACCAGAAATAATCGGACCGCTGCGAGGGTAATTAGTCAGCCTAAGTGATGCACTAAGTTGGGTGCCGGTGGCTGTCACCTCGAGCATACTGTCTCCAACGGGCATGCCTGACAGCAGTGACTGCAACGATTGCGCGGAGCTTGCTCTAAAAAGGCTGCTCACATCGCTTCCATTAAGACTAATTCTTAACTGGGCGGGATTTATCGAGGCCGCATAATTGAGCTCTACCAGAACATCCCCGCCGCTGATCAACCAAGGCTTCGTGGATACCGTACGCAGACTAATCTCTGCTACCTCACTCTGCCCAGCCTCGTTTTGAGCACTATCGCTGGCGGAGGTTGCAATTGGTTCTTTCGTTGAACAGGTCAACAGAAGACCTAGAAAGGCCAAGCAGGCAAATGCTCGGAGGCGGCGGATCGATATACTCGAAACTGGAAGAGACTGGACAGCGAAACCCGTTGCAGACATGAGTGCATTCCTCAGGAATAAGGCTTTATTCTGGCTAGCATTGACGGCAATGTAAAGCAGGCTGGAGTTTACAATGAAGCATACTCTTTCAGGGGAAAGCAGTGTTAGAATTGACCACTCGATAAAGCAAAACAAGAGTCGAGTTTGTACAGAACATTTAATGGGTAGGGGATATGGACGCGAAGAATTCTATTAAGATAGTTGAAGTAGAAAAAGACGGTAAAATAATAGAGGTCGCTCTCGACAAGAAGTGCTCAAAGTGTAAGAAGTCTATTTGTTGTAACTCGATCAACCAAAAGATCCCTACGCCGAAAACCAAGGAAGATTTTGACCACCTGCTCTGGCAGGTTTCCCATGAAGGCATCAATATATTTAAGGATGCCGATGGTTGGTTTCTGCACATTGAGACAAACTGCAGCCACCTCTTGCCACATGGTGTCTGCGGCATCTACGAAACTCGGCCCTGGGTATGTCGCGAGTACGACAACGATTTCTGCGAATTCGATGAGTCTATAAAAGATGCCAGCGAATTGTTTTTCTCTACACACAAGAAACTCGAGAAGTACTGCCGCAAACGATTCAAGAAATGGGATAAACGCTTCACCATCTATGAAAGCTAAGCTGCCAAGCATTCTGCCACCAACGCGAATGATCCTATTCGCGTTGGCATCGTTTTACTGCTCATACGCCCTGTCCCAGGAAATAGACTTTCAGAACAGCATCGACACAAGCAGCGAAGCCTTGATCACACTAGACCTTAAGGCGAACGACTGTCTACAGGCTCTCGATTCTAACGACAAACCCCAAGCCACCTGCAATGATTTCCTGAGCTCTCTGGACGGCGAGCTAATCTCTGGCTACCTCGAGCAATGCAGTCTCTTGAAAGACTGGAGAGACGACTACATCGATCAGAGCGTAGCGTCCCCGCCAAATGCCGACAACGGAGACAATGATGAGATGCTAAGAAGACTCATCGCAATCGAATATACCTGCGGCGAGAATTCGTTGCGCAGCAGAACTCAATTTGTAGTTATCGCCTTCAATCGACTAAGAAGTAATTCGGCAATCTCTGCGAGCCCCGGGACTAGCGCGACAACGATCAGTCGCCAGCTCAATGAAAATCGTTTTAACTCACTTGAGAACAGGGAAAGAGAACGCCTTCAAGATGCAATGCGAAGTCAACAAGACAGAAGCCAGAGGGAGAGCAATCAGCAGTTTAACGATCTCGCAAACGAACTAATTCGACAACAGATACAAAATTCAAACCGGCCAAACTGATTTTAGCCGCTTATCCTTTAATGCTAGTAGAGAACGAGAAAACTCCCATCGGGCAACTGAGCTGTTGCAGGAAAGCTAAAATTAGGAAGAGTAATTTCTTCGACAAATGCGGGACCTTGCGCGGCGCCATCCGCTGTCATTAAGCGCATATTCAATCTGCCACCCCGCGTGTGACTTATTCCCTCAGCCCAAACTATCAACCTCTCGCCTGCCTCGTTAATTGCAATAGAGGGGTTCTTCTGTCGCGTTTTCATGAATGGCTCAGCTACGGCCTGCGCCTGTTGTTCCTTGCCCAGCTTCATCTGATTGATGCGCCCCTCGGTCTCGAATACCAACCACTGATCCGACGCCCCATCGACTGTAATGTCGTTGGTGCTAAGCGGACAGGCGGACAACTCCCATTCTTGCAGCGGCGACAATTCAGCATAGCTGCCTGCCTGCACTCCATCGTCTGCTAATTGCAGCGTCAACGACTGCATATGACGACCCACTCCATCTATCGCTGACCTATAGGCAACAGAGAGCTCATCCTGCTGCCCAAAATTTGTTGCCAGTGAGCAACAGGCACATGCGCCAAGATCTTTATTACCCATCTGCAATTCGTCGCTAAAAGAAGCACCGGAATCGCTAGAGAGTCGACCGTATACGGTTCGTTCATATTCGCGGCTCAGACTGCCTGCTCCCCAAACTATCGCCACCTGAGATCCCAGGGCCGCGACGTCGGCACCGGCGTCCAGGCCTTCGCCAAACACCTCCACCATAGCTTGCTGAACTTCGAATTGAGTTCGCTCGGTATTGGAACGGGTATAGAAATACTGATTATCTCGAGGCAGATACCAGACCACGTGAACGCGGCCATCACCCCCCACTGCCATTGAGGCCCGGGCGATAGAAAAGGTGCGAATATCGTAGGCGCTACTGGACACCTTAACCGGGAGCCCGAAACGCTTCTCATTCGTCATATACTGTCGGTAGTAGAGATTTCCCTCGCGCGCACTGGGTGCCGAGAGGCGCTTCTTGAAATACAAGAGATGGACATTGCCGCTCTCATCGACAGACAGTCGAGGCTGCACACCCCCGTCCGGCGTTTTCTGAATATGAATTTCTGCCAGGGCAGCACTTCCCATAAACAGCGCTAAGAGAACTGTTAGCAAGCGTAGGGCGGCTGATGGACCGCCAGAAGTTGTAGTGGTAATACTGTTCATAGACCAGCTATCCCAAGGAGTTGCCGTGAATTTCATCCTACCCAAAGTAGAATAAAAACCCAAATTAGTGCAGACTTTGCTAGCGGTGAACGACTACCGCAGTGATAGACATCATAACAGCAATTTCCGGCGAAATTGAATCCCGACACCCTCGACACAAAACGGGATAGCCGCAAATTAAGGCGCTTCTGCGCAGGGATATGACATGCAAATTTTGGCGAGCAAACTTACTAACACCACTCTACTCCTATTGATCAGCGGCGTATTAGCTGCCTGCTCGGCACCGGAAGAAACCGAAACGGCTCAAAATAGCGCCGAGCCCACATTCAATACCGCATTGGGCGTACAAGACATCATGTCTCTGGTTCTCGAGCCCGCCTCAGATATCCTCTGGGACTCGGGTGGCTGGGTCCTGGATGCCTCCGGCTATGAAGAACTGTATCCCACTACAGATGAAGGCTGGGCCTATGTGCGCGCCCAGGCGGCGACAGTAGTCGAATCGGGCAATATGCTCGCACTTCCGGGTAGAGCAGAAGACAACGACGCCTGGATGATCTATGCCAAGGGGCTAAGTGACGCCGGAATTCTGGCAATGGAAGCCGCGGCAACACAGAATGAAGAAGACTTCTTTCAGGCTGGCGCCCAGCTCTATAGCGTATGTACTGCCTGTCACCAGGCCTACAACCCCGACATCAATAACCGTTTCGACGATGAAGCAGACTAGTTGTTTATGAATATCCCGATGCTGCGAACAGTGCTTTTCCCCAAGCTACTACTGCTCGCGCTCTCGCTTTTTTCGCTGAATGCTTTCGGCCATACCATCGAAGGTGGCGATGCGAGTTTTGTAGAGGCGATCGATGGCCCCGCAATTGGGCCCTTCATCTACCTTGGCGCCAAGCATATGGTGACCGGTTATGATCATCTGCTATTCCTACTAGGCGTCATCTTCTTCCTATATCGCCCAAAGCACGTTGTTCAGTACGTCACCTTGTTCGCTATAGGCCACAGTATCACCCTGCTACTCGGCGTGTTGGCAAACCTGCAAGTTAATGCCTATTTCATCGATGCGATCATCGGACTGTCGATTGTGTATAAAGCCTTCGAGAATATAGACGGCTTCAAGCGCCTGCTGGGCTTCGAACCGAATACCAAGATTGCAGTCTTCATCTTTGGGCTTTTTCATGGACTGGGGCTTGCAACCAAGTTGCAGGAATTCGACCTTTCAGAAAATGGCTTGGTTATAAACATCATAAGCTTCAATGTCGGCGTTGAGATCGGGCAGATTCTGGCGCTATCCGCAGTATTTCTTATTCTGAGTGTCTGGAGAACCCGCTCTAGCTACCTGCGACATTCATTTATTACCAACACTGCTCTTATGACCGGCGGGTTCCTACTCGCTGGATATCAGTTCAGTGCTTTCCTATTGCAGCCGCCTTTCTAGGTTTATTTGCAAACCCCAGTTATTGAAATAATGGAGACAGCTCGTGGCCGAAACAGATAGCAATACGCCGCCTTCAACGAAGAACATTCTCATCGCATCCGCCGTCTCTTTTGTGGTTGCCCTTGTCGTGCTGTTCAGCTTTATCCTGCCTGCCGAGTTCGGCTCAGATCTGCTGGGCACCGGGGAGTTGTTCGGTCTGAATGTACTGGGCCTGGAAGAGAACCCCTTCGAGGAGCAGCTCGAGGTGCACAAGTCCGACTACGTGGAATTTATACTCGGCCCCTTCGAATCAGTCGAATACAAGTATCTGCTGGACATGGATGCCTCCATGCTCTTCAGCTGGGTGGCCGACGGAGAGCTCTACTACGACATGCACGCCGAGCCGGCTGGATTGGGCGAAGACTACGCCGAGAGCTTCGAACAGGGAACAGGAGTGAGCCGCATGGGCTCATTTCATGCGCCCTTTACCGGAATTCATGGCTGGTTCTGGGAAAACCGTGGCTCACAGACCATTACACTGCAGCTCTACTCTTCAGGCTTTTACGTGAACTCAACGGTGTTCCGCGATGGCGGCAGCTACGAACGCGAATTGCCAGCGGTGACTGACTGAACGTTACAGACTGCTCGTTGCAGACTGATGGTTACAAGAAAATACTTACTCGCTGACAGTAAGTACAAGAGCCACTGCCAGTATCGATATGCGCTGAGCCTGAAGAAACTCAGGCAAAAAAAAGCCCGCTAGTAGCGGGCTTTTTAGTTTCTGCTAGTTAACTTTTTTGTTAACTAACAATAACTATTGGCCTGGCTCAGTCTGATCGGACCCGTCACGTGGCGCACCAGTACCGGATGAACCCATGAACAACTTACGGCCATCAGGGAATGTGATATCACGGCCATTAGCACGACAAGTTGGCTCACACAGTCTGTCTTTAGACTGGTAGCCTGTTACGACGATGTCTTGACCAAGAGTCAGCGAGTTACGGTTAATGCCCCGACGCAGAAGCGTATTTGGCGTACCGCCCTCTACCATCCAAGGGCCCGGATCACGAGTCGCCTCAGGGTCGTTGTTTTCTAAGTGAATCCAAGTGTGCGGGTTAATCCACTCGACGCGAGTAATTGGTCCGCCCAAGCGAACTGGTAAGTTCGCATCAAATTCAGCCGAGAAGGCGTGGTGAGCAACCGCAGCAGGCTGGTTGATCGCAACAACACCGATTGCAGTAACGGCTGCTAGTGCTAGTAATTTAATCTTCATACAATTTACCCCGTTGATAACTGGAAATGTCCGAGCTGGTGGGAATAAACCTATTCTCTGAGGTTCATTCCGCGCTCAATCCATCAAATATTTCAATTAAGCGGTCAGTGACCACATTCTAACCAAGGGCTCTGGCTAATTCCAAGAGGAATGCGCCGAAACGAGCCTTTTTTTGACTAAATCGTGCTTAGAAGCCTAATTCAGCCTCTCTACCCTTACGATATCGGCCGTACATCATCTCTTCTACGAATTCTACACACTTAAATTGTGGCAGCTCGTAGCCTTCTTCCAGACGACGGTAGATAGGCATCTTGATAGTCCACGCCTCTTCGAAGATATCAGGATCTTCCATTGTAGCTGTGTACTCTATGACGTTCTCGCTGACCAGTGTGTACCGCTCTGTAACCTTCAGCTGGTAGGTATGGTAGTTACCCGCTCTGTCGAACCAGGTGCGGTCATCAAGACCTGACACTTCGACTACCCAGGTATCACCGTCCCAGTATCCAAAGGACTGACCCATCCATGAATCCAGTGGCGCTGGGCCAGGATCTTCAAGGAATACGTTACGTACCGCGCCAGCAAAGGAGTAAGCGATAAAGAAAGCGCTCTCACTTTGAAATATCTGGAATGGGTGCGGCATATAGGTGGCTCGAGGAACACCTGGCATGTAGCACTTAACTTCCGGATCCATCGACTGCCAGTTTAACGCATTCTCATCACGTCGAGCTATTGCTTCAGGCTTGTAGGGTATTCTGCCGCCTTCTACTACGCCGAAGCTAGCCGGAACTGCGCCCACCGCGCCCATGGCAACGATGCTAGGAGCTGGAACCGGCACGAAATCACCCGGGACTAACTGATAGGCAGCCTTTGGCGGTGCTGGCTCAAGATTATCATTAGCATTCATTAGCACCTGCCAGATTCCATTGAAATCGGGCTTGCCGTTTGGCGTGCGTGGAATATCGTCAGCCGGGGCTTCTGTGGCCATAGCGACTTGTGGTGTTTGAGTGTTGCCTGTATCAGCAGGTGAGCAACCTACTACAAGCACTGCGATTGCTAGGAGCAGCCATTGAATCTTCATAATTCTACCTTTTTGCTTTAATTGTAATTTCTCTCCCAAGGAGCCACGATATAACCACTTGGGTTGGGGTGTGTCAAGCCAAACGCACCGAATCGTCTAGGCTGGGGCCCTAACTGACCTTCTCGATAAATGCTCCGAATAGTAAGTCTAAAACAGCCGAATTAACGCAGTAAATGAGTGATTAGAGTGTTGTCTTGCTCATTTCTTGCCTAGAGTGATGAGCCCGTGTTTTCTCACAACAGGAACAAAAATCATCAGGCACACTAAGCTAAGCACTGCCGCCGCAAAGAAAGAGACACCAGGAAAGTAGATCGAAGACTCCACGCGGGTAAAGGCTGCGAACAACTGCGTCATCAACAGAGGGCCGATTATGGAGGTAATACTGTTCAAACTACTTAGCGCTCCCTGCAACTCACCCTGGGCGTTGGAGGGAACCTGACTGGTCATGATTGCCTGAAATGCCGGGCTGACAAACCCGGAAAGCGCCGCCACCGCCAGCCAGGGATACATCTGCCAGCCCTGGGCAGAAAAAGCATAACCGCAGAAGCCTATAATCATTGCTACCATGCCGAAGATGCCCGCGCGATAGGCACCGAAGGCCGGGATTGCCCAGCGAATCAATCCGGCCTGAACGATAATCATGAAGATGCCTGCGAAGCCAAGGGATAAACCAATCTGACTCTCCGACCAGGAGAACTTCTCAATGGTGTAGTAAGTCCAGGTACTGGGCAGAGACAGATGACCTATCATGTAGAGAAAGTACGCGAAGGCCAGTCCCAGAATAACGGGATACTTCTTCAGCTGCAGTACCGCGCCGATAGGATTCGCACGCCGAATATCGAACTCGCGCCGATTCTCTTTACTCAATGACTCCCCCAGCATGAAGTAGCCGTAGACCAAATTCACGAGCGCGAGGCACGCCGCCGCATAGAAAGGTATACGCGGACCGAACTCGCCCAGTAGCCCTCCGATTACCGGCCCCAATACGAAGCCGCCGCCAAAGGCCGCGCCTATCATGCCGAAGCGCTGTGCCCGATTTTCCTTCGGAGTAATGTCGGTGACATAGGCGTAAGCCAGTGAAAAAGACGAGCTAGCGACACCGGCAATAATTCGTGCCGCAAACAACCAGGCGATGGTAGGTGCGGCAGCCATGAGCAGGTAATCGGCACCCAGAGCGGCCAGGGTGTAGAGTAGAATCGGTCTGCGCCCAAACCTGTCACCGAGATTACCTAGAATCGGGGCCGCGAAAAATTGCACGCTCGCATAGGTAAACATCAGGAAGCCGCCGATCTTCGATGCCTCGGAGAGCGACACATCGGCAAGGCTCATGATGAGCTTGGGCATCACCGGCAACACAATGCCGAAACTGATGGCATCGAGCAACACGACAAACACGATAAACGCCAGGGCGTGACGACTCTTGGTTAAATCTATGGGCATCTTCGCTATTCCCTAACGCGTGCAATTAACTTTTACAGGGGACTAGATTTGCACGCGCCATTACATTCCTTATTTTTTTTGATCAACAACTTATACATCTTTCGTCTAAGCGGGAATTCCAGAAAATGATAGACCAGGTAGGAAATGCCGATGAGTATGCTGGCCAATACCGGCAGGTGAAGTTGGTAAGGCCATGACTCGGGCAACAGGTTGAAATACTGCACCATCTCCATAAAAGGCCAGTGCAGACAGTAAATAATATAGCTAAGACCACCCAATAATTCACAAAGCTTTAACGTGGCGCCTTTTGGGTACCACTGCAGGTTTAACATGCAGTAGACCAATACCGCTACCGCAGGTATCGCAACAAAGAAAGAACTGTATTGATAGGGAACATAGTTCTCTCCAAACCAGATCACAAACAAATAGACAACTATCGATATCAGCAGCGGTATGAGATTTACCTTGCCCTTGTCCTTGTCGATTCCCGACAGGGCGAACAGCCTGTAGATCAGCATACCGAACACAAATTCTACGAAGCGAATTATTGGATTCGTATACACCGGCACATTGAGTGTAGCCAGATCATAGTATTCAGCTTCCGGCAGAAAAAAAGCGATCAACCCAAACTGCATCAGATAGCCTGCAATGAATACTGCGAACACACGCTTATAGGTAGTTACCTTTCTCAGAAGAATCAGGAACAGCGGAAAGCAGAGATAGAAATACGCCTCCAAAACCAGCGACCACAAGGGCCCGTTGAACAATAGCTTCAGCGTTTCGATGCTGCTTATGGATTGGGTGAACAGATAGTGCCTGAGGGTAGCGATCAAAAAGAAGCTGGTGTCTTTCACCTCGGGCAGGTCATAGGTGATCTGAAAAGGCCTGTGCGCCTCGACGAAGAAGGCTTCCCCCACAGACAGATAGCTCAGCCAGACGAAGGTCGAAGATACCAGAATGGCGAAGGCATACGCCGGATAAATACGGATGATTCTAAATTTATAGAATTGCTTCGTTGCCGCCCAACCGCTAAGTGAAGGATAAACATAGGACAGAACAAAGCCGCTGACCATGAAGAACCATGACAGAGCCGTGGTACCCAGTGCGCCCCAGACAATAAACTGACCGAATATTAATTCGTAATGCACGAGAACCACTATTACTGCACCGACAAACCTGAACACATCGAGCACAGCGATCTTCTGACTATTATCGACCATAGATTATCTAATTTGCTTACGAAGATTTGAGCTTAACCAAGCCAGAATTCGGCCTGATCAGGATTTATACTAGCCAACGACGGAGCGCCAGTTATTGACCAGATATTCTGCCGTTCTCCAGGAAAGCGCTTGCACCGTGAGAGTAGGATTGCGCGAACCGCTAGTGCCCATTACCGAGGCTCCTAGAATACCGAGATTCGGCACCTCATGGGTGAAGCCCCACTCATTCACCACATTGGTCTCGCTGTTTAAACCCATTCGTGTGCCGCCATAGGCGTGTGTGGTAGCGCCCATTAAATTGCCTAAACCCGCCTTCACCACCTTGATGGCGCCGGCCTCCAGATACCACTGCTCCATCTTCTCCTGAGAGAAGGCCGCGATACGTTTTTCATTGTCGCGGTAACGTGCCGTTATTCGCGTCACTGGAAAACCCAAAGGATCTTTAACTACCGGATCGAGATCCAGATAGTTGTCTTCATAAGGCAGCGTCGTTTTCTGAATATAGGAAGTATTCGTCCTATCCGCATTCTTCATAATGAAGGCCTTCCAGTCCGAGCCCCAATTCCTCACTTCGCCAAAGGTAGACATCTTTGCTGCCGTCATGGGTTTTCTATCGGTGTGAGCCCAAAGGTTTGCACCGCCTATAAAATCGAGCTCGCCGTGATCAAAGTTATCATCGGCCCATTCGTCAATCGCAACACCCTGAGCCGGAAGACCATACCAATTGTGCAAGTCTCTATCGAACAGAGCGAACACCGGCGCACCCTGATGATGACTCATATAGTGCCTGCCCACCTGTCCGGCGTTGTTGGCAAGCCCATCGGGAAAGGCTCTCGATTTGGAGAGTTGTAGCAGGCGTACATTTTCATAGGCATAGCTCGCCAGCAATACCACGTCTGCCGGTTGAAAGAAGCTCTCGTTACCTTTTATGTAGTCAACGCCGGTGACCTTGCCACCGTTGTCAGTCACGATCTGGGTCACGCGCGCAAAGGTAACGACCTCAAGATTGCCAGTGTCTATAGCTTTCGGAATCACGTTAAACGCGGTCGAGCCTTTCGCCTGCACATGGCAGCCGCCCTTGTTGCAGAAACCGTGATACTGACACGGTGGTCGACCATCGAATAATTCGGTAGTGATAGCCGCAGGGCCCTGGAACGGATTCCAATCCAGGTTTCGCGCAGCATTGCCCATTAAATCTGTAAAGGGCGAACTGCGCAGGGGTTTCATGGGGTACTCTCGCTCACGCTCGCCTTCGAATATATTGCCCGCCCTGTTCTTCTTACCCTGAACATTGCCGGCCTGGCCGGATATGCCTATCGTGTATTCGATCTTGTCGTAGTAGGGCTCTAACTCTTCATAGCCGAAGGGCCAGTCTTCCACAGTAGATCCCTGCGGTAGACGATCGGCCCCATAGCGCTGCTTCGTCTCGCTGACTACCTTGAAGTCCCAGGGATTAAGACGCCAACTCTGAGCCCAATAATGCATAGTCGTGCCACCGACGGCATTCATCATCGGATGGCCACCCTGGACAGCCGTATCATTCGACGTCGCACGAATCGTCGGCGCTTCACTCGCCGCCTTCTGCACCGACTGGGGCCAGTTACGCGAACCATTGCGCAGTTCATCCGGCGCGAAATCCCTTGGGCTGAGCCAACCTCCGGCCTCGATACCAATCACCTTCAAGCCGGCGTTGGTTAATGGAAGCGCGGCGACTCCGCCAGCCGCTCCCATGCCAACGATGACGACATTTGTCTTGGCGAGTCGCTTAGGCATAGTCTTTACCCCCCCGATCATCAACAGAGCCGTTGTCCGCAAGCTTCGTGTAGGTACTGTGATCGTAGGCTGACTGATGGTTTGGAGGCAGATCACCTCCGGCGAAAACGTCCGCCTCACTTACACCTAGTCGAATTCCGGGATAACGCAACATATCCCAGCCAACGAAATTCTGATTGCCGCCGTAATAAGGATCACAGAAAGTGCCATCGATAGTGTGCGAGCGAAGCATATTGAAGAAACCGCTTCCATTAGGAATGAATCCGGAAATCTTGTTCGTCTGCACCGCGAGTAGAATCGAATCCTGCTGATCACGCAGCAAGGCTGGGAAACTTTTTCCGCGCGTCTTGCGCGCGAACTCGTTAATCGCATTCAGGCCTACGCTGTAATTTTCTCGCACGTCGCGATTGTGACTCGCCAGAGATCGATCGATGTAATGCACGGCTCTCGCCTCTTTTGCGCCGGGGCCATGCTCATCGGAGGGAATTAGACAATCGCAGATCGCCTCCAGGGTCTCGGCCTCTTCGGCGGTTAACGCCTCCAGGGCTTCGCGCTGCGCACTTGCCATAGAATCGGCTGACGGATTAGTTCTGGAGCCTGGCGAATCCGCGGCGATCACATTAGAGCCCGCAACAGTGCTGACCGCAGCCGCGCCGACCAAACCGGCACTCTTTAAAAGGTCGCGGCGAGATGCGCTAGAGGGTCGATTGTCTGGTGATTCGTTCTGGGCAGATTTATCGTTATTTTTCTTTTTCATGGAGTTTTCGCCGAATCATGCTGAGAGTGCGCGCTAGCGCGGGGGTAACCTGTAATCTGAAACTTGAAACTTGAAAGGAGCGTAGCAAATATCCAATTTTGTGTATATGGCCCGTTATCTGTGCCTAGACGCGCTGCTGCACGGCATTGATATACCCGCGCAGGCTGGGTCGAAGACCCACCGGGGCCACCTATTCAGCTCTAATAAGCGTGGCGTGACGGCCAAAACCTGTTATCTTTTCCCTTCGACTAAAACGTCGAGACTCGAAGGGATATTGTTTGTGATCCCCTATTTTAAAAACGAGGAAATAATAATGACAGTCAAAAGAATCCTAACCACGGCCAGCATGTTATTTGCCGGGTTAATCATCACTACCCAGACTCTGTCAGCTCAGGTAGTTGAGCCTGACGAACATGACTTCATGATTGCGACGCCCGATCAGTTGCACCCTGACGACGGCAGCATAACCACAGTACTGTATGGCGACCCCAATAAATCCGGAATCTATGTCATTCAGATCACCTGGCCTCCCGGACGCGGAAGCCGGCCCCATTATCACAATCAGGCGCGCTATATTAACGTACTGAAAGGCACCTGGTATGTGCATACTGGGCCAGAGTCAGATATCTATGCTCCCGACAAGATGACAGCCGTTGGACCGGGCACGTTCATCTACGAGCCGCCGAATGGTCATCACTATGACATGGCGAAAGACGAGGAAGTCGTGGTACAGATCTTTGGTATGGGCCCGGTGGTAACCACCTCAATCCCACAAGATTAAAATCACCTTCTGGAGTTAAACTTCAGTCGAAAGAAAACCGCCACAGCTGTTTACCTAACGGTGAACGCGCGGCGGTTTTTTTATGGAGTTTAAGTCAGGTCGCTGCGGTATATTTCGTAGGTAATGCCACCAGTGTTGTTTCCGAGCGAGCCCCGCTGGGAACTAAAATAGAGGCGCTGATAGCCAGGATCAAAAGCCGGGCCTGCAATTTCTGATTTCTCATGGCCCAGAATCTGAACAAGCGGAATAACTTTCCCTTCCGGCGTCAAAACCACTATCTGCATATCACCGCCATCTTCAGCGACAAGCACGTCGCCGCCAGGGGTAATCACTACATTGTCGACGCCCTTGAGTATTGGGTTATCACTAGTCTCGACATCGTAGACGATGCTTAACTGATGACTGTTATTGTCGTAGGCCCATACGCGGTTGTCATGCTTGGTAGTGAAGTAGGTGACGCCAGCATGGATTGCAACGCCCTCACCACCTCGAAATACCGCATAGCCAGGCACCTGAAATCGAATAGCTTCCTGCTTGGCCGAAGGATCAGGCACCGCGAGCCATTCAACAAAGGACTTGCCATCTCGATTGACCACCGAAGCTATCTCTAACTGACCGCTACTGATATCGGGCAAGTCTCGATCAGGACGAAAACGATAAAAACCGCCATCTCTCTGATCCTCCGTCAGATAGAGACACCGGTTCTGGGTGTCTACCGCCACTGCCTCATGTTTGAATGACCCCAGCGCCGGGCGAACCACGGCGTTGTTCTTGCCCGCCGGATCGCACTCAAAGACCTGACCGAGATCGAACTCCTCGCAGGACAACCAGGTGCCCCATGGAGTAGGCCCACCCGCACAATTCAAATTTGTGTTATCCAGGATCGAATAGGCGTCTACTACGTCGCCTTGAGCATTGAAACGCAGCGCGCCAACACCACCGGCATTGTCGCGTAATTCGCTATTGGAAACATAGATCCAGCCACCGTCTTCTGTTGCGAAGGTCGCACCGCCGTCCGGGGCAGGATGCCAGATATAGCCTGATCGCTTTGCAGGTGCCGCGCCAGTTCGCGCAACAATCCGCGACTTGAATCCCGGCGGCAGTTTTAGGCCATTGCTGTCTGCTCTCTGCAACTGACCCATGTTAGAAAGAGAGTAAAAAGCGGGCGATTCAATGCCGGCTGCCAAAGCCTGCTGGAATCGCAGCGCTCCACCGGCAGCAAACAGCCCGGCACCGGTTAGACCCATCTGCAGGAAGATTCGACGATTGATAACTTGTTGACTCATAAGCTTAGTGTACACCACGATCTATTGTAATTGTTTGCCAAAGAACAGCTCGCCGAAAAAAAAACCTCCCTTTCAGCTAGAACGGCCCTCTTGCTATTCCACGTCCCAGATATGACCACTGTGTAATAATTCCTGCATGGATCCCTTCGCGGCGCGCACCGAGATTAGCTGCTGCTGCGAGTCATCTACATAGGATGACTTATCCTCCCGGTAGATCACACCCACTGCTACGGGAAAGTCTGGCCCTTTCATGGTCGCCAGCATAGTAGCCAGAATCTTATTCGTTTCGTCGTGAACGAGCACATCCTCATTAGTAGCATCGACTAACTCTAGCTTCAGAGTGTCGTGGTTGAGACGAATCCCCTGTTCACGCTCCTTACCAAATACCACCGGCTCACCATGAACCAGCTCCACCTTGAAATCGGCAGCGATCTTCTTATCCTTCACCTGGTCAAAGATGCCGTCGTTATAAATAGGGCAGTTCTGCAAAATCTCGATGAATGAAGCGCCTCGATGATCATGACCCCGAGTCACTACCGCGGAGAGATGCTTTGCCTCGGTGTCGATGGTTCTGGCGATAAAAGTTCCACCCGACCCTAATGCCACTTCACAGGGTGACAAAGGTAGATCGATAGAGCCAGTTGGAGATGACGGCGATCGGGTACCTGTTTGCGAGGTGGGGGAATACTGCCCCTTAGTCAATCCATATATCTCGTTATTAAAAAGCAGGATCTGCAGGTCTACATTACGCCGCAATACGTGCAACATATGATTACCGCCGATACTGAACCCGTCACCGTCACCGGTAATTACCCAGACATCCAGCTCGGGGTTGGCGAGCTTGACGCCGGTAGCGATAGCGGGCGCACGGCCATGAATAGTATGAAAACCGAAGGTATTCATATAGTAGGGAAAGCGCGATGAGCAACCGATACCGGAGATGAACACCTGATTCTCCTTTGGCTGCTCAAACGATGGCATCAATTTCTGAATCGTCTTCAGTATGGCGTAGTCACCACAACCTGGACACCAACGCACTTCTTGATCCGAGGCATAGTCTTTTACAGTTAACTTAGGTAGAGCCTGATTCATGAATTGCTCCCTACATCGGCAAGATTTGCGTGAATTGCCGCTAGAATTTCACCAATTTTAAATGGTTGCCCGGCCACCTTGTTCAAGGCCTGGGCATCGATCAAATACTCTGCACGAATCAGATTTACAAATTGCCCCGTGTTCATCTCCGGCACCAGTATCGAGTCGAAGCTCTTAAGTAGTTCGCCCAGGTTACGCGGCAGTGGAGAAAGATAACGTACATGTATATGAGACACTTCCAAACCCTCCGCTCTAGCTCGCTTCACAGCCTGATGTATAGCACCAAAAGTGGAACCCCAACCCACGACCGCTAGCTTTCCGGAATCATTGCCCAAACAGGCTTCCTGTAGCGGAATATCGTTCGCTATTGAGGCTATCTTCGCCTGACGCAAGTCAGTCATCTTCTGATGGTTTGCCGGATCATAGGATATATCACCGGTATCGAAGCTGCGCTCTATGCCGCCGATACGATGCTCTAACCCAGCAGTCCCGGGCTTGGCCCAGACACGCGCCAGCGTCTGTTGATTACGAATAGAAGGCTTGAAGTCTTCAGTCTTAGTGTAGTGCTCCACCGGAAAGGGTTCGAACTCAGACATATTTGGAATCTTCCAGGGCTCAGCCGCATTCGCCAGATAACCATCGGAGAGCAGCATCACCGGAGTCATATATTTTGTCGCCAGACGAACCGCCTCTATGGCCACATCGAAACAATCGACAGGGGTCGATGACGCAATGACCGGCATAGGTGTATCACCGTGCCGGCCATACAATGCCATGTTTAAATCTGACTGCTCGGTCTTGGTCGGCAGGCCAGTCGATGGTCCGCCGCGCTGGGTATTGACGACTACTAGCGGCAACTCGGTTGCACAGGCAAGGGCTATGCCCTCCGCCTTCAATGCAATACCAGGGCCCGCACTAGAAGTGACGCCAAGAGAGCCGGCGAAGGATGCGCCGATTGCAGCACACACCGCCGCGATCTCGTCCTCGGCCTGAAACGTATTAATATTGAATTCTCTATGGCGCACTAACTCATGCAATAGATTCGATGCCGGAGTAATCGGATAAGACGCAAACAACAAGTCGATATTCGCCAATTCGGAACCTGCGATCAGGCCCCAGGCCAGCGCGTTGGTACCGGTCATATTTCTATAAGTGCCGGGTACAACTTTTGCCTTGGGAATCTTATAGACATGAATGCCAGCGGGAAGCTCAGCGGTTTCGCCATAAGCGTGACCCGCGTTCAATGCGGCGATGTTCGCGCTCGCTATCTCGGGCTTGCTGGCAAACTTGGTTTTCAGACTTTCGATGGTTCCAGCGCGATCCCTGTCGAACAACCAGAGCACCAGACCGAGAGTCCACATATTCTTACTACGAACACCCGCTTTATGACCCAGATTAAACTGCTCTACTGCGGCTAAAACCTGCTTGGTAATGTCTATCTCCAGAACGCGAAACTTCTCCAGCGATCCATCTTCCAATGGATTCACCTGATACTTGGCTTTGCTTAGGTTCTTCGCGGTGAATGCTCCACTATCGACGATGAGCAAACCGCCCTCCACCAGGTTACCAATATTGGTAGTCAGGGCCGCCGGATTCATTGCGACGAGAACATCCAGCGCATCACCTGCGGTGGTCACATCCTCGGCGCCAAAATAGATCTGAAATGCGGAGACACCGAAGGTGGCGCCTATTGGAGCCCGAATCTCAGCAGGAAAGTCCGGGAATGTCGACAGGTCGTTCCCATAGAGTGCCGTGGCTTCGGTGAAGTTCGTTCCGGTCAACTGCATGCCATCACCGGAGTCCCCAGCAAAACGCACCACGACATCGACAACTTCCTTCTCGTCCAGATGATGCTCATCTAAATTTTCTTCTGCTAATTCCATGAGTAACACATACCCTCTAAGACTGCCGGAGGCATCAAACCTGTTTAGAAATTGACTGAGCCCAGGCGACGGCACACATGCCGAATACCTTGCTCTGGCTTGCTAAAAATCAGGCTGAATTCTATCAGAATTCTCAGGGTGGGTCTTACAAAATACCATTTGCACGCACACCTGCTGACCACAGCTGCAATGAGAATAGGCATTTTGCCAACTTCGACATATTCCAGCGACGGGTTTTTCATGTTCTCGCGTATAGATGAGTGACTGCAGCAACTAATCCAAAACCAGGCTATTGCAAGAGCCAAATAGATTTCAGGAGTAGGAATCATGAACAGATTATCAGTAGTAATTGCAATGAGCGTACTTGGACTTTCAAGTTCGGCACTAGCGGCCGACGAGGAGCACGGACGCAATAGAGCACTAAGCAATCTCGACAGCGACGGAGATGGCTTCATTAATATTGAAGAGTTTCAACAGCGAGGCGCTGAGAACCTGAGCCGCCTCGATAGCGATGACAACGGCTTTCTGACTCTCGATGAGTTTCTAAATGCAGGGCCCAGACGCGGACCCGGAGCCAGGAATCGAGGAGATGACAACGCGGATCGTGGTCAGCGCGAACCTAGCGAGGCGCAGATCGCTCGCATGCAGGAGCGTCGAAGGGAAATGACTGAGCGTGCGACAGCCCGCTTTCAGGAGATGGATACAAATGGCGATGACGCGGTGAGTCTTACGGAATTCCAGGAGGCGAATTTTCTCTCTCTGGACAGCGATAACAACGGGCTTCTGAGCGCGGAAGAGCTTAGGCCCAAACGCCCAGAGCGTCGTCGACCTGGCGGCGAACGTAACGGCAAACGTGGCGGCAGGCCTCGAGGAGTATAAATCGATAGCCAGGGATGGCGACTCTCGAACAATTTGGCAGGAGACACATGCTTTAATAGAAGTTCAATGAACAAGTAAGGGAATTCCTATAGGGAACTTTCGCTCACTGCTCAAATCAACAAATCGTCCGATAGACTGTATGAAGAAACCAAATCTACAGCCACCGGCGACCCAGAGCTACAAGCACGATGCGAAACCTTGTCTAGCTATAACGAGCCAGATCAGACCGAAATTGAAATGACTGACGAAGAATTGATGCAGGCAGTGTGCATGGGCGACAAAGAAGCCTATCAAATACTGGTAAAGCAGCATCTAAAATCCATCAGTCACTATGCCTATAGGCTTCTAGGCAATCAGAAGGATACCGAGGATATAACCCAGGAAGTGTTTCTCAGGCTGTGGACGAATGCCAAAAAATGGAAATCAGACAAATCGAAACTTACTACATGGCTGCATCGTATAGCCCACAACCTGTGCATTGACTACTTACGTAAACATGGAAGAGTCCAGACACAGAAGTCATTTGATGAAGAAGATTTTGGCTCTCTACCCAAAACCGGAGAAGCTAATGACAACGGCGGAGATAAGCTCAGGCTTCTACAAGAGGCTATAAGCACGCTTCCAGAGAATCAGCGTAGCGCATTGACCCTGTGCCACTACCAGGGATTCTCCAACAAAGAGGCGGCTGCTATTATGAATATCTCTGTTAAGGCATTGGAATCTGCGATTGCCAGAGCAAAGCGCAGTCTGAGAGAACAGCTGGCAGCGAACCAGTAGGCAATGGAATTGATCGAAACAGGAACCACTATGACCTTAGAAGAATTTACAAGAATCGTTGACCTGTACGGTGCCGAGTCGGCTCGATGGCCGAAGGCTTTGCGCGCCGAATGTGAGACTTTCCTTGCTAATAACGCCCCAGCGCGAATGTTACTAGACCAGGAACGGGTCGTTGACGATCTTATGAGCCAGCTAGAGTTTCCAGGCTTTCCTGGCCTTGAATCCCGAGTCCTGAATCAGCCTCTGCCCGAGCCTAAAGACGGCATCTTCGGAGAACTTGCCAACTGGCTGCTGCCTGGCGAAAGCTTCGGCAAACAGATTTGGCGCCCGGCATTGGTTGCATGCATTCCATTGGCATTCGGAATCGTAGTGGCAAACTACTTCAGCTTCGGCGTGGGAATCGAGAACGACGGATTTCAATACTGGGGCGACGAACTCGCGATGCTATCGTTAACTGACTACACAGAGATCCGCTTCTAGTCATGATTAAAAACAAACTGTTACTTCTGGGCTTATTGTTATCGCTATCGATAAATTTATTCTTCGTGGGCGGCATAGCCTATCGCGTCAGCAGCTTTCAGGAGCAGCTCACTGGCAGGCCACTGCCGCCGAATGTTGGATGGATAGTGCGCGATCTGGACGAGGCGCGAAGAAGCGAATTAGAGCCGCAGCTGCGATCGAGCTTCGAAGAAATTAGCCCGATACGTAGGGAGATGATGAACGCACAGCGACAGGTCAACGAATTGATGTCGGCACAGCCCTTCGATGCAGACGCGCTCAGTGAGGCCTTCACCACATTGAGAGATGCCAATATTCGCTATCAGGCACTAGCACACGAACAGACTAGCGAGATACTCGGACAACTCTCCGAGGAAGAAAGGCTCGCAGCCCTGGAATTTGTGCAGCGCCGCGGCCCGAGAGACGGTCGCGATGGGTTCCGCGGCAGGTCCGGTGGTCCCGGATTCAGAGGCCCCCGCGGGCCCGATGGTCAGCGCCCACCCCCACTACCAACGCAGGATGCAAACCAATGAGCGAATTCAAAAAGGGCAAGTATCGCCACTTCAAGGGCAATCTCTACGAGGTCGTAGATCTCGTGCATCACAGCGAGACCCAGGAGCCGCTAGTCCTCTACCGAGCACTCTATGGCGACCGCGGCCTCTGGGTGAGACCACTGGAGATGTTCTTCGAGACTATCGAGCGTGAGGGCAAGACTTTGCTACGATTCGAGCCTGTCTCCGAATAAGTATCTACTCGGTATAAAAAACAAACCGCCACCCCGCCATAGCCGTTTAGGCTATCTTGCGATTTAGCCAGTCGATAATCACTCGGTTTACTTCTTCGGGCTTCTCTTGCTGCGTCCAATGCCCGCTGTCCATGACCGTGTATTTCTCGAGGTCCGTTATAAAATCCTCCATGCCATCGGCAGATGATGGTGGCAGAATCACATCGTTCTCTGCGCCTATGTAGAGGCTTGGCACTTCGATTCTTGGCGCCGCGTTAGCCATTATTGGCCCCATCCTTCCAGCCGCGCGATACCAATTCAGCCCCTTGGTAAATCCAGTCGCCTCGTAGGTTTCGGTGAAATACCCCATGACCTGCTCCGACAAAAACGGCTCGCCCGGCGGGTCTGCACGCTGAATCAACTTGAGAAAATCCATCTGTCGTTCTGCAGAATCTTCGGGCATCTGTGCGAAAGTTTCCTGATTCCAGATGCCGCCGCGACTGAGAATGAAATCAAAGGTATGCCGAACGTCATTCTCCAATATAGGCTCGGCACGCCCTGGCTGCTGAAAGGTTGCGAAATAGTAGTTTGGCGTCATGACTATAGTTGAAGGAACGCTATTCTCAACCGGCGGCAATCCGGCAGGTCTCCCCGCTCCGGTATTTAGACCAATGATTCCGCTACAGCGATCTGGGTACAGTCTAGCCATTGACCAAACTACCGCACCACCCCAGTCGTGACCACAGAACACTGCCTTGTCGATACCCTTGGCATCCAGCAGCCCAACCAGATCGTCACAGAAGATCTGCATATCGTATTGCAGGGGATCGTCGGGGCCGCCGGTTAAACCGAAGCCACGCTGATCTGGCGCTATCGCACGGTAGCCTGCGGCGGCAACGGCATCGATCTGATCTCGCCAGCTGAATGCCAACTCGGGCCAGCCATGACAGAAGAGCACAACGGGGCCCTCTCCTTTCTCATACACTGCCATGTTGATGCCGTTGCTTTCCACGAAATGTGGCGCAGGCATCAAAGGCGCCGGCCGGACAGCTGCGTTTTCCGCGGCGATTGATGACAGAGGACAAGCTGACACTACAAGCCCTGCGACAATACTTCTCTTTAAGAACTGACGACGATTAACAGTCATGGATGTATTCCTTTTTAGTTAGTCTAGCGCTTACGGCTCGCAAGTAGTTAACTAGAACGGTTAGGTCAATAGTCCAGCAATAGCACCGGTCATGCAGGTAGCCAGAGTACCCGATATCAATGATTTTGGAGCAAGCTCTACGATCTCGGCGCCTCGCTGCGGACACATCCCACTCAGCCCCGCAATCATGATTCCCAGGCTCCCGAAATTAGCAAACCCGCAAAGCGCGTAAGTAATAATGACCGTAGATTTTTCCGAGAGGCTGCCCTGTGGTAATTCGGCCAGCGCCAGGAAGGCCAACAATTCATTCAATGCAGTCTTGATTCCCATAAGCGATCCGGCAGCCTGAGCCTCGGACCAGGGTATTCCCATTAACCAGGTTAAGGGTGCGAAGCCATAGCCAAACAGTCTCTGTAGTGTGAGCGGATCGTCTCCAGGAAATGGAATTAGGGAAAACACGCTGTTAACCAGAGCGACCAGAGCCACCAGCACCAATATCATTGCCCCCACACTGACCATCAGGCGCACTCCATCGTAGGTACCCTTGGTGATCGCATCCATCAGGCTCGTGTACTCGACTCCGAGCTCAACTTCCTCTTTTGATGCCGCATCAGTTTCCGGCACCATGATCAGGGCGAGCATAATAGCCGCCGGAGCACTAATCACCGAGGCAGTAATAATATGCCCTAGCGGATCTGCCAAGGTTCCCTGCAGAATAATCGAATAGAACACCATCACCGAACCGGCGATAGTAGCCATGCCACAGGACATAACCATAAAGAGTTCGCTACGCGTGAGCACCTCTATATAAGGTCGAATTAATGCGGGCGATTCGACCATGCCAACAAAAATATTCGCGGCGCTACTTAAGCCAACGGCACCGCCTACCTTCATGCTCTTACGCAGAACCAGAGAAAAGCCTTTAATGATGACTGGCAGGACTCGGTAGTGCCAGAGAATTGCCGAGAGAACGGTAAACATGAGAATCAAGGGTAGAATTCGAAAGGCCAGAATGAGGGTTGCACCTGGTTCGCTCACAGCGAAGGGATAGTCAACATTGAGCGGGTCGCCGCCCAGATAGCCGAAGATAAACAGTGTGCCACTCTCCGTGGCGCTTACTACGGCATTGACGCCGCTATTTATCCCGCCCAGCACTTGTTGCAGAAAGCTTAGGTTGAAGACGGCGAAGGCAAACAAAAATTGTAACCCCAAGCCAGCCACGAGAAGTCGCCAGCCAGGAACGGTGCGCTGTTCGCTTAGCGCTATGGCTATCCCTATAAAGACTGACATGCCGAATAAAGCCTGTACCGATGTTAGAAATTCCATGGACGCTTAGACTAAATAGCCCTCCGTGTTATGGCAAAGATAGCGGTCGATCGGCAGAGCTGTCTTGCTCTATCAACCAATCGATGAGTGGTTGGCGATAGTGGATCTCGGTATCGAATCCGTTTGCATCGAATTCTGCTATGGCATCATAGCCCGCACCGCCCTCGTACATGAAGCTGTTTATCAACACGCGGTAGGTCTCGGCTGTATCAATTAGCCTGCCCGAGCCACGCAATCGCCAATCGTTCTCCGTGCGAATCAAGCCGGCAACGAACGGACGCTGACCCTGGGCAATAAGCTGCAGTATTTCGGCGCCATTTAACTCAACAGCAATCACTGTATTTTCGAAGGGCAGCACCCCAACCACATCGGCCAGCGTCAGCCGACCCGATGGCAACGGGGCGCGCAGGGCGAGTCGATTATTGATAGCGATGTCGGCACTACTATCGAGCCGCAGCCAGCTCTCTACCACCGCCCTCTGCAGCCGCTCGTCGTTAGCCGGATATTCACGGGATGAAAACCCCAGCTCGCCACTAAGCTGAGCCTCCGTCGCCGAGCGCCATTTCGCAATCAATAGCTGCACAGGCGCATCGGCTGCGCCGCCTTCGTTCTGCTCAATCGAGAAACTGGAACTGAGCAGACGTCGACTACCCAGGTCGTATTCAAATTGAGCCCGGGCATAGCTGCGAAAGTTACCATTGCTTTCCAGCAGTATGGTTTCACCTGCCCGCTCCGCCACCAGCTCGTTGCAGTGGCCGCCACCCATGAGACTGATATCGAGATCCGCAACCGCCAGCGCCAGAGGTCGCAATGCCGCCATGCAGACATGGGCAACAACAAAGATCAGGTCGGGACTCTCCTGCCGAAGCTGCGCAACGGCATTACGCAACACCGGCTCATAATCCAGAAAGTTCAGGTCGACAATATTGACAGGATTGGTGGTGCTGGGAGTATTGATAGTGGACAGCCCGATAATGGCTATCGATACATCATTCACTTCCCTTACTGTGCTAGCGACTATGCCCAGATCACTGGGGATAGTGTCGTTACTCTTCCAGCGAATATTTGCGCCTAGATACGGGAAGTCAGCCTGTGCTATTCGCGCCTCGAGATTATCCAGACCGAAATCGAATTCGTGATTGCCTATGGCGCTGGCGTCATAGCCCATGGCATTCATTACCTCGACCATGCCTTCGCCTTCGAACCAGGTTGAGATAGCAGGCCCTGTCCAGTGATCGCCGCCACTGAGCAACAGAAAGGGGCCCCCTTCGCTGTAGCCTTCCTTCTCACGCCACAGGCCCAATAGATCGCCGGCACCGCCGCCCGGTTCTCGACCCTCCATCCAGCCGTGCTCGTCATTACTATAGAGCACTGTGAGATGACGAATGCCGGTGTCGCTTTCCGCGTCAATAGAGGATGACTGGCAGGCAGTTAGGGATAGCAGTACGAGTGTCAGAAATAGGCGCATTGCAGTGAGTCTACCACAGCAAAATTACCCCCTGCCTCCCGGAGTCTGCGGCGCCGCTGAGAAATTATTGCGAGATATCGCCAATTCCCTTACCTTGCTCAAAACCCTGGGCAACAGTATCCATGAAACTCGACAGTTCTAACTCACCAATCTACCTGCCAGAACCAAGTCAGGAATCCGTGCTGCGCCTGGGCTTCGAAAACTGCCGCAACGATGAATGGATATCTGCGGCAGACGATCTCAGTCTATTTAACCGACACAAGCGTGAGCTGAAGCACATGGCTGCGGTGACTTGTTACGCCGAGATCGCCGGCTCGGAAAATGCCCAGACCGAATTTCATGATTTCCTCCTGCAACATCTGCTACAGAATCCAGACCTCGGTTACAGGACAGAGGGTACAAAGCTGATTCAGCAAAAGGAAGATCTTGTCTGGGACATCGAAGAGAAAAACCTCTGGCCCGCATCTCTTTGGGTAGCCGAAGATATCTGCTTGCTGGAGCCTAGAGACGGCGACTTTATCATGACCGCTGCCAGTGTCTGCTCTCCCAGCAATTGGTTTCTGGAAGACAAGATTGGCCAAACGGTGGACGTCATCCATGCCCCGGTGCCGGGCTATGAGAAGGCCCTAAGCCAGAGGGTGAACCGTTTTCTGCACGGGCTACGCAGCGGCAGAGTCATGTTGCGTTACAACTGGTCTATTCAGCGCGGCAATGAATTGTGTTTGCGCGAAAAAGGTATGCCAGCAACCAATCCGATCGATTCCAGTGACAGCGATCTTTACTGGCGAGTGGAGCGACAGACGTTTACTCGACTTTCCAAAAGCGGCGCGATCGCCTTCTCCATTAAAATATTTCTGCACGGTTTTGATTCCCTGAGGCACAGGGAGGATTTTACCGAATCGATGGAACGGCTGCTCTCGCGCCTACCCGAAGCGGAGAAACAGTATAAGAATCTCGCCTAATTAAGCGCCCATTGCCGCAATCAATTTCGGCAGATAAATTACAGACCTCACCACAGGTTTGGCCTATAATCCCCTGACGCTGCGCACCCCCAGAAGTTGTTACGCAGCAGTGACAGTTTTTAAATCTATACCCGTAATAGTAGAGTGATATGCTCTTAGTTTCGACTATTTTCAAAAGGTTCTAACATGACTTGCAGCAGTATCCCCGGACTACGCCACTACAAATATTACCTGGCCCTGTCACTGGCCTTATTGCTTTCAGCACAGTCGGCATCTGCGACTACCGTACGTGTCATTACGTCGCTTGGGGACTTCTCCATTGAATTATTTGATGATGTCACGCCGGGCACCGTTGCCAACTTTCTAAACTATGTGAGTTCCGGACGCTTCAACGGCACGGAAATCCATCGCTCGGTGCCTGGCTTCGTTATCCAGGGAGGTTGGCTAACATACAACCCTACAACAAATAACTTAGACCAGATTACTGTGGATGACGCTATACAGAATGAGTTCAGCGTTTCGAATACCAGGGGTACGGTGGCCATGGCAAAGCTGGGAGGCGATCCGAATAGCGCAACCAGCCAATGGTTTGTAAATCTCGCTGACAACAGCGCAAACCTCGATGAGCAGAATGGCGGCTTCACGGCTTTCGGCCGAGTCATCGGCGATGGCATGACGGTAGTGGACAACATCGCCGCCCAACAAAGATACACCCTTGCCGGCCTTGCTGATTTCCCCCTAATCAACTACAACGGCGGCGAAGTCGTGGAAAACAACTTCATCAGTATCGCGGTAGTCGTTGAAGCGGAGACCGTTACGGCACCGAATTACTTCGATGAGGCCAGTGGCCAATTGCGCGTCACTGTGGATGCGGGAGCATCCGGCCTAGCCACTCTGGCATTCACGGTCAGTGCTACAGAGCCCGACGTCGTAATCAAATTGGATCTAAGTAGCGTAGCCGTTATTTCAGAAACGGTAGATAAGATCGCAACCTTCGACACAGCAACAGGTCGACTAGTCTTACCAGAACTCGTCGTATCAGGAGCCGCTGCATTTAGCAATTTAGTATTTGTTCTAGGTGATGCAGAGCAGCTCCTGTTTACGCTGGAGTCATTCGAACAAATCTAGGCACAGCTAACTGTAACCAGCCTAGATTACTGGAGTTGTTGCGTCGTTGACTGCGGCCGCCATAGTCATTATCCTCACTTTAAATTACAAGAGTCCGGAGCTTTCGGAGCACAGGAGAGACACATGAGCATTAAACGTTGGATAACAGCAGCGGCCTCGGCGCTTACCTTGGGAGCTGCATTCGTAGTTATACCCGTTCTCGCTCATCACTCGAGCACACCCTTCTACGACCCGGATCAGCGCGTCGAAATAGAGGGCACAGTTACACGCTTCGTTTTCAGAAACCCACACGCATTCCTCTACCTGGATGTGGCCGGCGATAACGGCGCAACGGTCGAATGGCAGATAGAATTGGGCGCCCCTGTTAGCCTGCGTCGCACCGGCTGGACTCCAGACTCACTGCCGCTGGGCATGATCGTGAAAGCCTCGGGCAGACCCTCACGCGCAGAAGGCTCTACCGGCCTGTGTTGTGTGCGCATGACCCGTGCCGACGGCAGCCCGGTTTTGGAGGGCGGTCGCGTCCAGGAACGCACACAGCCTCCTGAGTAGCAGCAAAGCACACCCTTATAGATCTGGACGATACCGCGCAGTAGTTCTTCAGCGCGGGATCGCAACAAAACAAATTAGAATACAACCAGCATTAAAGGCGGGGTTTTTATGAGAGCAATTAAATTTATGAGTGAGAAGTCTGTTATTGCAGTCTTGCTTTCTCTTGCGATTGGTACGACTGCTAGCCAGTTAAATGCGCAAGCTGACAACGATATTCCAGACCTGGCAGGAGTCTGGAACGGCGGCTTTGGCGCCCGACCAGTTAATGGCGAAACTGTGCCCTGGGGTGAAGAGAATTTCCCCAAGCTGAACGCACGCGCCCTAGCCTATCAAGAAGTCTGGGAAGAAATTATTGCACCAAAGTATGACTGCCAGCCCGCCTCTTCGCCGGCTATCCAGTACGACCCCTATCACATGGAAGTCGTGCAATGGCCTGACCGAGTATTGTTCCGCTATGAGAAGGATGATCAACTGCGCACCGTCTGGCTGGACGGCCGCACCCCCAAGTCGACGGACTTCGGTGTTCAAGGCTTTTCAGTAGGTCACTATGAAGACGACGCGCTTATCGTTACTACCACGCACTTCGTGTTCGATGTTGCCGGCTTCGATGACTACAACGGCATTCCCTCCTCTTCGCAAAAGATTGTGCGCGAGCGTTATTGGATGGATGGTGAAGATCTGCGGATAACGCTAGAAGTTGAAGATCCTATGTTTCTGCTGGAGCCTACCTCTTACACCACTCGCTGGATACCCGCGGCGCAAGGCTACAAACTCCAAGCCTATGATTGCGATCCCGAATCGTCACGCGCTTCCGTGCGTTTCTTTCCATCGAAGTATTAAACCGAGCTAACTGAGCGAGGCGAAATTGCACCATCACATGATGACTGCAGATTCGCTTCGTTAGGCCCGCCCCACCATGAGCAAGCCCCGCTCTCTTCACGACAGAAATAACTCCTTCGGTTGGCTCTCGATAGGCCTGCATTGGTTCGCCACAGTAGCGATCATTCTGATGTGGTTCATAGGTCAGAGCATCGCCTTACAGTCCATCGAACAGATCGATGCCCGCAGGTCCCTGCATGTCACCCTCGGTCTCATCGTTTGGCTGCCACTTGTCGCTCGAATAGTCTGGCGCTTCAAGGCGGGCCATCCTCGTGTCAACGGGCAGACATTAATGACACATCGACTGGCCAAGGCGGCACACTATGTCATGTTGCTGCTGTTGCTAGTCATGTTGATATCTGGGCCGCTAATGGCCTGGGTGATGCCAGAGCGCAGCGCCCTGTCGGAGATTGCCTTTTCGTTTCATTCCTTTGCCGCCAAAGCACTCGCAGTACTCGTGGTACTGCACATACTGGCGGCGCTGAAACATCTAATGTTTCACGGGGACGAGACAGTCGCCAGAATTTTTGTCCCGCGCACAGAGGATGCACTGGACGAAGAGTAGCAATAGCTTAGCCGGTGCCTACATAGGGGATGAGGCGCCCACACAGCAGAACTCCGGCCCACAGCGCAAGCGATGTATAGGCTACCAATTTTGCGATAGGCGGAGAAGGCGTCGTTGCATCCCAACCATGCATGATCGGGCTCACTTTCCAGTAGTACAACGCGGCGTTCAGCCCTGCCAATAGCACCAGGCCCATCTTGATCTGAAAACCTATGTTCACCGAGTAACGCATCGGGTCGCCATAGAAGAAGAGTATGCCCGTGGTCAGGTTGATACCAAAGCCAACCAAGACAAAGGGAAGAAGACGATGCGTAGCAGCCGGATCGAAACTGCGAAAGTGCCCCGCCATGCGCAGGTCTATAACGAGTAATCCACCGAACAATAGGGATAGCCCAATGAAGTGACTAATCTCCATGACAGGCCACAACCAGTACGTCTCCTGAATCCAGGAGTTGAGTGATCCACCGACGATTGATTCTACAAATGCTTCCACGGCCGGCCTCTAAAATATATACGCTATCAGACGACCGGCAATTATTGCCGCCAGCCAAAGCAAAAGGGAAATCGATGCGATAATTTTAGTGGGCCTGCTGATTGCCGCCTGGGCATCACTTAACTCCACCTCACTTCGTAAACGAGACTGAATAACACCCGCCAAGACCATGCCAGCGACTATGCAGGCGATCTTTACCAAGAAGGGTATGCTCGTAATAAAAACCGTTGCCTGTGAGGCGAACAGGGCGAAGCCGGAAACGGCATTGACGATGAAACCCACCCAGCCCAACTTGCCTAGCCCCAGAAATGCAGATGGCTGCACGCCCGGAAAAAGCCCCAGCAGAGTCAGATCTCGCATCGCAAAGATGCCAACAACTACAGCCAGCCCCACTACATGCAGACTTAGCATCATGGGATAACCCCAGAGCGAGACCGCGACCCAGGTCGCTAAGTCTGTTGTTTCCAGCGTGGCGAACATATGCCTGATTCTACCTATTAGTATTGTTATGACCGGCTATCGAGTTCGGGAATTGTCTTTAATAGCTAGCAGTTGAGTGATATTACCAAAATTACCAGCTTTATTCATTCCACCAGTGTTCGATAGAATTTGCGTAGTACTGAACGAGCGGCCTATACTCCGGATTAATCCGGTAGTGATCATTCGACTCTAACAGGAAGTTTCTGGAGATCAGCAAATCCAGACTATTGGATAACGTGCGCGGCCTTGGCTTTTCCTCGGCCTTCATCGCGGCACCCTTGGCCATCATCTGCTCGATTAAAGCATCGCATTCTCCGACGATCTCCAGAGAAGTCATCGGCTTCTCTCCTGCACGAAGTAACACGGCAGCAATAACCGGCACAGGAATGATGGGCATGACGTAGCGTAGCGACTGTATTAGCGTTTCAGCTAGCTCCAGCACTCTGGGAATGCGCTGTTCCTTTTGCAGATGATTAAACTCTAGGCCATGCTCCTCACTGGAGCTGCGCATCGAGATGGGTACCCCGAAGTTTACGCTGGCATAGCCATAGCGCTTCCAGCGCGCTCGGGAGCCGGCAAGCAGATTAATGCGCAGAAAACGCCACAGCTTACTCAGATGTTGAAGCGTTGAGCTGCGGGCTTCTCTCTTGTCCCAGGCCAGGAGATTCTCGTCTTCCAATAGCCGGTCATAGTTAATTCCTACCGGAACGAATACGACATCACGATCCCTCTGCCAATCGTAGTTGCGCAGTATATAGTCCAAAAACCCCAGCTTGGGCTTAGCCAATAGCCCATCTCGGCTCAGGCCTCCTTCCAGAAATACTGCCTGGCAGACACCACTGTGCGTCGCCGTATAAACGTAGCGCTCTAGCACCTTTCGATAAAGGGGGTTCTGCGATCCGCGGCGCACGAAGAAGGCGCCCATGGCACGGATTAACATCTCCAGTGGGAATATTCTTGCCCACTCCCCTACGGCATAAGACAGGGTCACCCGCTCTGCCGCAAGATAACTGATCAATACATAATCCATGTTGCTGCGGTGATTCATCACAAACACCACAGTCGCATCGGGATCCACCGCCAGCAGTTTTTCCGGCTCCGCCGCCGCAACACGCACCCTATAGATGAAACGTGAAACCTTTTTGGCTAGCCAGTAGAACATTTGATAATAGATGTAGGCATTGAACGAGGGAACAATCTCACGGGCGTAGTTCTTTACTTTCTGCTGCAAGACATTGCGAGGAATATTATCTCTGAGCGCCTGCTCCTCGATCATCGCGATAATCTCTTGATCGAACATCAACTGATCGATCAGCAACTGACGTTTACTCTGCTGCAGGGGGCGAATCTTGATCTGCAATCTACTATTGAGCTTGTCGACGGTTCTGTTTAGGCGTCGACGCAGATACCAGCGCACACTGGAAAAAGGACGCTCATTAGTATCGCGTAGCTGGCTGCGAGCAACAGTAGAATGAATATCCAGCTAGGTAGGGTGACAGTTGAAGTCAAATGGGCCATCCACAGCTTTTATTATTGTCTCGATTGTAGTGGATTCCTCGAAGGAATTGTCAGAATATGCTGGTTTAACAGTGTTTTTAGCTATATCGAAGATGGACTTCCCTAGGGATAGTCTCTATCCTTCGCCCCCTCTTTCCGACATACCACTATTTCGAGCATCTGACAGCTGATAACAAGGCAGCGATACCCGGCGTAACAAGGCAATTTTATGACTAGCGAGCAAATCACCTCATTCGATCAAATGGAGCTCGCAAAGCCCCTATTGAAAGCGCTAGTCGATGTAGGCTATGAATCGCCTTCCCCCATTCAGGCGCAAACTATCCCCCTGCTGCTGGAAGGCAGAGACGTGCTTGGTCAGGCTCAGACGGGAACGGGCAAGACCGCCGCCTTCGCATTACCCATCTTGTCCAGACTGGACATGAAGCAGAAAGACCCTCAGGTGCTGGTTCTCGCCCCCACACGGGAGCTCGCGATTCAGGTTGCCGAGGCCTTTCAGAAATATGCCACCCATATGAAGGGTTTTCATGTGCTTCCGGTCTACGGCGGTCAGGACTATAGCGGCCAGATACGCGCACTGAAACGCGGAGTCCACGTAGTAGTCGGCACGCCCGGTCGCGTAATGGACCACATGCGCAAGGGCACCCTGAAGTTAAATCAACTTAGCACCCTCGTCTTGGACGAAGCAGATGAGATGTTACGCATGGGATTCATCGATGATGTCGAATGGATTCTCGAGCAAACACCAAAAGACCGGCAGATAGCACTGTTCTCCGCCACTATGCCTACCCAGGTACGGCGCATCGCCAACCAACACCTGAACAAGCCTGCTGAAATAACGATCAAGATGACGACGGCTTCCGCCGCACTTATCCGCCAACGCTATTGGCCTGTGAGCGGTATTCACAAGCTGGACGCGCTGACCCGAATTCTGGAAGCCGAAACGTTCGATGCCATGCTGATCTTCGTGCGCACACGTATTCTTACTGTCGATCTGGCAGAGAAACTTTCCGCTAGAGGATTCTCGGCCACGGCTCTCAATGGCGACATACCTCAGAAACAACGAGAGAGAACCGTCGAGAGACTAAAGAAGGGATCCCTGGACATTCTGGTTGCAACCGATGTTGCTGCCCGCGGTCTGGACGTAGACCGCATCAGTCATGTGGTGAACTATGATATTCCCTACGACACGGAAGCCTATATACACCGCATTGGAAGAACCGGTAGAGCCGGCCGCGAGGGTGACGCGATACTCTTCGTGGCTCCCCGCGAGAAGAGAATGCTGGGCGCCATCGAGAGGGCGACAAACAAGAAAATAGAGTTAATGGAACTGCCTTCCACACAGCTGATCAACGACCGCCGCATAGAACAGTTCAAACAGTCGATCGCAGACACAATCGCTAGCGAAGACCTGAAGTTTTACTCTGAGTTAATCGAGCAGTTTGAGAAAGAACATGACCAACCCATGCTAACCATAGCATCGGCGATGGCTCATCTGGCACAGGGAAATACTCCGCTGTTGCTACAGAACAAGCCCACTCGCAAATCAGAAAAGCCGAGAAGGGAAACTGACTCAGAATCCAGAGGAAATCCGCGGAAGAGGGATTTCTCCGAATCCAGCGACAAACCAAACAGAAAAGAATTCTCAGAGCCCAGGGAAAAATTTCGCGCCAGACCTCCGCGAGAAGACAGCCCGCCCGAGAAAGGCATGGAACGCTTTCGTATAGAAGTCGGCCATAAGCATGAAGTTATGCCAGGGAATATCGTCGGCGCCATTGCCAACGAGGCTGGCATAGATGCCCAGCATATAGGTCGCATCACTATCAATGAAGATCACAGCACGGTCGATCTTCCCGGCGACATGCCGGACGAAATATTCAAGGAATTGAAGAATGTCTGGGTTTCGGGTCAGACTTTAAAAATCTCTCGAACAGGCGGAGATAACAAATTCTCAAAATCCTCTCGCCCCTCTTTTGAAAAGTCAGGCAGATCGGACAAGACGAAGAAACCCAAGAAACCGAAACGCAAGTCTCTGTCTAAAGACAAATCAAAGGGTAAGTCGAACGCCAAGCCCACCGAGAGTGAGAAGAAAGCCAGAGCGGTAGCCAAGAAGAAGTCACGTCACAGAAACCGACCCGGCGCACCAAAGAAGATAGCCGACAGTTAGCGTAACAAAATCAATTCTCTGCAATATGGTGACGGCTATTCACCGGTCGCATAAGCGCATTGCTGATCAGTGCTATCCCCAGTAATGCCGCCATTAGAATCATGGTCGAATTATATAAGCCGCTTGTAGGATCAACCGTTCCCGGGGGTGCTATTTCCATGAGCCGCGCAATAGTCACAGAATTTTGATCGATCAATAGCTGCAATTGTTCCACGGGCGCACCGAATTGCGCCTGGAATGCGGAAGGATCGATTACCTGCATTAGGTCATTGATTGCCGTAGTGACTGAATTCTGTCGGAGCGACGTTATAGCCAGAGGACCTAATACGCCCGCAGTACTCCATGCAGTAAGTAGTCGGCCATGAATACCTCCCACATAGCGTGTCCCAAAAATGTCCGCTAGATAAGCAGGAATAGTCGCAAAGCCGCCTCCGTACATTGTAAATATGATCATGGTGGCAGCGTAGAAGTACACCAGCCAAACAACCGAAGGGCTTGCGCTTACCTGCTGAGCTGAATAGGGCACCGACAGATACAGCGCTATACCTAATACAAAGAATATCCAGTAGGTGTTGCGTCTTCCTATGTAATCCGATGCGCTGGCCCAGATAAATCTTCCCACCATATTAAACGCACTAATCATAACTACATAGGTCGCGGCAAACGATGTGTTAACGATATCTGGAAGAGACGATCCAAAAATTTCGCTGATCATGGTGCGAGCCACACCCAACACCCCGATTCCTGCCGTCACATTCAAACACAGCACTATCCATAGCTGATAGAACTGCGGTGTTTTCAGTGCCTGATCGATGTCGACATCTTTATCCGATATCAACGCATTGCGCGAACCCTGCTCCGGTTCAGTCCAACCCTCAGGCTTCCAACCCTCTGCCGGCAATCGATAAGAGAATGCCGCCACGAGAATTACCATGAAGTAAATTAGCCCCAACACGAGAAATGTTTCCGCGACCCCGGAGGCGCCAGTGTTCACTGCATACACACCCTCGGGTCCGGGGACAGTGAGATCCCTCACCTCGGCAGCACCGATAACCACTACTTCCTGCAATGACCCTGATATCTCGACAAAACGCCTGCCGGCTTGTGTCACCAGATTTACGTCTGCAGTCGTACCCAGATAATCTGGTGCCCGATAAAAAAGCCGGATAAAAAACTCTTTAACGGGAGCGCCTATCATCGCGCCGCCGCCGAAGCCCATTATCGCCATGCCTGCTGCCATGCCACGCCTATCGGGAAACCAACGAATCAGGGTGCTGACCGGAGACACATAACCAAGACCCAAACCACAGCCGCCTATCACCCCATAGCCTAGATAGAGGAGCCACAGTTGATGCGTCACTATGCCGATGCCACCGATGACGTAGCCACCACCCCAACAACAAGCGGACACAACACCAACCATTCTAGGCCCAACCTGTTCCAACCACTTGCCCGCAAAGGCTGCTGCCAGACCTAGAAACACGATGGCAACGGTGAAAACCCACACAACTTCGCTAAGGTTCCAGTCGTCCGCCGCGGTGGTAACCACACCAAGCACACGAGTTAGGGGGGGATTGTAGATACTCCACGCATAGACAGAACCTATACACAGATGAATAGCGACGGAAGCGACAGGCACTCGCCAACGATTGTAATCTGCTGGAGCGATGATATTTTCTTTCGAGAGGAGATTGGCCATAGTGAACTGACTCACTCATTGTTACTTATTATTCTTAGTGGAACGCTATCTTATTTTATCTGACTAGATGCAATCTCCAACAACCGCGCTGAAGAAAAAATCTTTCACGATCCTTTCCCGCGCTGCACCCGGGGATAGTAGATTATTAGTACTGCTTTCTAGCATGGGCGAGACAGGCATAAGTTTCAAGCCTTATTAGATCGATTCCCTGTGGTTCCCCTGTTGCTGTAAGTATTGCACCAAACTCCCTGTCAAGATGAGCCTACGCAGGGAGATCATTGAGCGCAGTTAACTAGTATTGGCTGAAAGCGATTAGCGCATCTCACTAGCAAGTAATAAAAAGGGGCGCAAATCTTCATTTGCACCCCTCTTACAATCAACCCTAAAGTCGAAATCCATTCAAATCAAGGAATTAACCTTGGAATGAACTTAGTCATGCCCTGGATCGGACCAACTTCGCCGGCATAAACAACGCCATTGCGATCAACCGTTACACCCTCACCCATAGAGCCAAGGCCGCCCATGCCGGAGCCGCGCTCGGAGTCATGTGCCTTAACGTAATAGAGCACTTCACCGGTGCGCGCATTGCCTACACGCAGTCCCTTCTGCCAGCCGGGGTTGTAGTTTTCATCTGACTCGGAGTCGATGGCGTACAACATATCGGTGTTGGGATCGATGAACAAACCACTAATGCGGCTGAACTGATACCAGGTGTCCAGATGCTCACCGTCTTGGGTGAAAATCTGAATGCGGCTATTGCCGCGGTCGGCAACGAATAGTCGACCCTGTGAATCCATAGCTAGTGAGTGAGGCGAACGAAACTGCCCGTCCTCAAAACCAAATTCACCGAAGCTCTTTATGAAGGTACCGTCTGGCTCGAACATAGAGATGCGGCTCTTTGCCGTTGGACCCGCTTCGTTCTGAAATTGCGCACCGTGGGTGTCACCCACATAGATAGTGCCATTCGGTGCTATCAGCACGTCATTCGGCGCATCGAAATGAGTCGGTGGATCGCCTGCTTCACCCGGCGTTCCCAATGTCATCAGCAGTTCGCCCTGTGGACTGAACTTCAGCACAACATGACCCTTGCCCGCGGCAGACGGATTCTCTGCCAGTTCGTTCGCGTTTGCAGCTCTGGCATCGACTACCCAGATATTGCCTTCGCTATCGATGTCCATACCATGAGGCCAGATTATCTGACCGGCTCCAAAGCTCTGTATCACGTTGCCATCCGGATCCAGTTTAACCATAGGATCTACGTTGGACGTTGCACAGGAGTTTGTACCACAGCGATCGCCAGCCCAAACATGAATGCCATCTATATCGATGTTAACTGCGCTAACCGATCCCCAGCTACGACCGTCTGGCAGTGTGCCAAAATTACGCTGCGTCTCATAGGGATTCGGCAGGTGGTTGACCGGCTCTTGGTTGGCGTGCGCGGCTGGCTGGATCGCACCGGGACGAGCAGGCTGTGCAACAGCGGCGGTGGAAAGTAGCGACAAAGCGATACTCGTTACACCGGCGGTAAGAAGAAAGCGCGCCCCAATCTTGGGTGCGGATTTATAGGTCTTATTCATTATTCACCTCGTAGAACTACATGATTAACTCTTGAATTTACTTCCTGCGAGAGTTCGCTCTCAATTTCGCGTGCAGACTCTTACTCAACTGCATGTATCGACAAACTCCGATCCGGGGGCTGAGCAATGACTGACTAGAACACCCTTGTTTATAGTAAATATAAATTTGGCGAACCTGAGAACATGGACTCTCGGGAGGGCATTGTCAAGACGGCTTATCGCTGGGAAAGGCACTGAATTCGTATTCTGGCCGGAAACCCTAGACTCCCGTCTGTTCGCTGTTTATGCTCTGGCTCTCAAGTAGGGGGAGGCTCAGATGCGTAGCAAGTTAATAGTCGTGATTTTCACCACCGTCCTGATTATGGCGGGACTGTTAATAGCGATCGTTCTAGCGGATTCCGTACCCAATGGTGCCGGCCTCCCACACCCCGAATTCAATGGCATGCAGGCCGGTGGCGACGGAGCCGCTCGTCTGGAACACATAGGTGGCCTCGCCTTCGCCTTTCAGTGCCTACTGTTACTCCTGATCGTATGTCTCGCCACGTTAGGCGTTGCCGAACAGCGACGCAGCCCCGAACTCTGGGCCTATATGGGCGGCACACTGCTGTTTAGCCTGTTCGTCTGGTATCAAATGTACTCCGGCCATCAGGCATTCCTGGAGACTGGCACTACTAATTATTTCATGGGCTTTCCGGTTGCTACCGCCTGGCAGGTGTATGGGACCTGGCTGGGCGCCATACCGCTAATCATTCTCTACACAGTAGGCTTTCGTAAATTTATATTCACCGAAGAAGATGAGCGTAAATACGAGCAGCTATTAGCAGATATCGCAGCGAGATCGGAGCAGTAGTTACATGGAAGCCTATAGACAGGAAATAATCGTTGGCGCGGTAGTCATCTACATGATCTTCTGTGTCATCACTGGCCTATGGGCCATGCGCCGCACGAAAAATTCCAGCGACTTCTTCATAGCGGGTCGCGGCTTGGGGCCAATCGTGGTCTCCCTTGCATTATTCTCTTCTACCTTAAGCGGCTTCGGTTTCGTCGGCGGGCCCGGGCTGGTGTATTCGATAGGCGTTAGCTCCTTCTGGATGATAGTCATCTCCTCCACCGGCTATGCACTGGGATTCTTCCTGGTAGCGAAGAGAATTCGCATGATCGCCGATGTCCGTAACTGCATATCTCTACCCGATGTCGTTGCGGCAAGATATAACAGCGAAGCGGTACGCTTTCTCATTGCCGTCACAATCGTTCTTGGGGTGATGGGCTATTTAGCTACACAAATATTGGCTATGGCCGTAGTCATGCAAGCGATACTATCCGGCACCGAGATGTTCGCCAACATCGGGCTGGTCACCTGCGTCGTAATCTCCTCCGCCGTACTGATCTTCTACTGTGTAACCGGAGGAATCATCGCCTCGGTTTACACCGACGTAGTGCAGGGCGCGATCATGATGATCGCCGGCACCCTGATTCTGCTGACGGCGATGTCTGTCTTCGACGGCGGCATGCAGGAAGCCACCTCTATCATTCTCGCCGACGACGGCGAGGCGATGATGCCCTTCGGTGCCGCCGGCATCATGGCATCGCTGGGATGGTTCTTCGTCTTCGGCCTGGGCCTTGCCGGCCAACCACATCTAGTGACGAAGATGATGATGAACAAAAAAATATCAGACAATCGGAGCATTCTACCGATGTCACTATTCGGCTATGTGATGGCTGCCCTGCTGTGGGTTTCCATTGGCGTCATCATGCGCGCCGCGGTTATCGATGGTGTCATCTCACCGCTTTCTCTGCCCGACGATGCTGCCTCGGTATTCCTCTCGGTTTTCACCAACCCACTTCTGGCGGGCATAGTTTTCGCTGGCCTCTTCGCCGCGATCATGTCCACCTCTGATGCCTTCCTCAATATCGGGACGGCCGCGATCATTCACGACATACCGAAGGCTATTCGCGGGCACAGCATCAAGAATGAATTGTTCTGGGCACGGGTGGTCACCGTAATTCTGGCAATCGTCGCAGCTAGCTTCGCGCTGTACTCTCACTTTCAGGACGCTACGCTGGTGGCGATACTCGGGGCTTTCGGCTGGGGCACTTTTGCCGCGTCGATATTTCCGGTTCTGGCAATAGGCTTGAATTGGAAGGGCGCAACCGCGCTAGGCGCTATTAGCGCGATCGTCTCTGCCCTGCTGATCAACTTCATCGTGCAGCTCGCCGGGGTTGTTCTACCCTATGGCATCCTAGGCGGCCTCATCGCGTTTGTGGTTTCTCTGATACTGTTTATTGGCGTCTCACTCATCACCAAGAAGCCGGAGCTGGACGCCGATATGGAAGCGGTACTCAACATCTAGACTCTATCCACCCTCTACCGGGGATTGAACTTCAGGGTGTAAGCAATTCGCCCGTAGTCAGAATGGGAGAGGCATCGATATCTTCAGCATCCATCAGAACTGCTATTCGCTGCATTGACCCGATCAGCTGATGCTGCTCCCAGCGCTCAAGCTTTCGGTACTCTCTTAGAAAACCGGCCTGCAGAGGCTCGGGAGCCAAGTCGATCATTTTCTTACCCTTCTCGGTCAGATGCACCTCTACGACACGCTTGTCCTCGTTGGATTTCTTGCGAAGAATGAGTTCATTGCGTTCCATTCGATCAACCAGATTTGTCACCGTTGCCTGAGAGAGCTGAACCTCTTTGGCGATATTGCTGGGCGAAGCTACGCTCAGTTTCACTGCAGCCTCAAGGACCAGCAGTTGTGAGGTGGTGAGGCCTGTTTCTCGCTGCAGCTTTTTTGAATGCAGGTCGATGGCGCGAGTGATGCGTCGCAGCGCAACAAACAGTTCTTCGTAATCTTTCATGGCTATTAACTCTGTAGTGATTCACTTTAAATGTAAAACTGCCCGCGATCGGGGTCAGCAGTAGACTGGGTTTCTCCCAAATATCATTAGACCTCTAATTATATTTCTCTTAGTAGAATGCTGGCTACGATAATAGCAGCAAGCCAAAAAGTCTATATATTATTGTTATATATAGTTTTTTTATATAAATATTCGTTTCAATACCCACCACCATAACCGCTTAGAAGATAAACCCACACAAATTACTTTCAATACGTTATAATTTTGCCTGAATTTTCACACGCCCCCATTAAAAAGGTCACTCTATGTTCCGCAAAAAACAACTCCATATCGCAGTTGCGCTGGCAAGTAGCACACTGATTATGCCGGCTCAGGCACAGATAGAAGAGATTCTCGTCACTGCCACCAAGCGAGAAGCGAGTATGCAGGATGTTCCTGTTGCAGTCTCAGCCCTGGGTGAAGAATCTCTAGACCAGTTGGGCGTGTCGAACTTTGAAGATTACCTTCTGCAATTATCCAATGTGACTGCCGGCGGCAGTGGCCCGGGTCAAAATACCATTTATATTCGGGGCGTAGCCTCAACAACTCCCGGTTTAACAACCGCAGGGGTTGCAGGATTAGCACCCAATGTTGCCCTGTATCTTGATGAACAGCCTCTTTCCCAGCCCGGTCGCAACCTGGATGTCTATGCCGCCGACTTATCGCGAGTAGAAGTCTTAGCCGGCCCTCAGGGAACTTTGTTTGGCGCCAGCTCTCAGGCAGGCACCGTTCGCCTGATTACCAATAAGCCTGATCCATCGTCCAATAGTGCCAGCGTCAAGCTCGGCTCTTCGTACACTAAAGACGGCGAGATGAGCAATAACGTAGAGGCGATGATAAACCTGCCCGTCACGGATTCGTTCACTCTGCGTGGCGTAGTCTATGTGGATAATCAGGGCGGCTATATCGATAACGTTGCTGGCAGACTGAATGTTCAGGAAAGCGCGCGCTTTCGCCCCGAGGGCACCATGCGGGCAAATGGGCTACCGGTTGGTGCTGGCCGCGCGGGCTTCCAATCCACTGCCGATCTTAGCGGTGTGCGCTTCATCGATGCCGACAATGGAAATCGAGTGGAAGAAGATTTTAACGACGCGACCTATTCCGGATTTAGATTGACCGGATTGTGGGAGATTAACCAAGGTTGGAGCCTGACAGTTGCACACGCAAGACAGGAACTCGAAACCGAAGGAGTCTTCTTCTCTGACCCGAATCTGGGCGACCTGGAGATCCAGCGCTATCAGGAAGACTCACTAGAAGACACGTTCAGCAATACTAACTGGACGCTCAAGGGCATGCTGGGTGATCTTGAAGTCGTGTATGCCGGCGCCTTCACCGACCGCGAAGCCGACCAATTTGTCGACTATGCCGACTACATGTTTGTAGGCCAGTATCTTCCGTATTACGTTTGTGATGGCAGTGTGACCTACCCGGGCGCCGCCCCCATGGGAACCTGTCAGGCTCCGAATATGTTCGTGAAGAGCAATACCGAAACAGAGATCAGCACCCACGAACTGCGCTTCTCCACCAACCCAGACCGCCCCATTAGTGCTACCTTCGGCGGCTTCTACAGCGACTTGGAATTACAAGAACTCAATAGCTTTACCTACCTCGGCTCAAAAGAGGCGATAGCATTCAACGGAGCAACTGGCTTTGGTCCAAATTTCTCCGCACAGGGTGCAACCGTTCGAGATACCGGCCAGTGGCCCGATGGCGTTATCTTTCGCAACGATGTGGTGCGCACAGATCAGCAGCAGGGACTATTCGGCGAGATAACCTTTGACCTTGGCGATCAGTTCTCCATTATTACCGGAGCACGCTGGTACGACGTCGAGGTAGATCTGAAGGGCAGCGCCGCTGGCTCATTCGGCAACTTTGGAGCCACTGTAGACAATAATGCAGGCAATAATCTGGATACCTTGTTTAGCAACCCTAATCCTGACACCGCCTCCACCGATGGAGTCATCTCCAAGCTCAGCCTAAACTGGACACCGAATGGCGACTCACTATTCTATGCGACCTTCTCTGAGGGCTTCAGGCCTGGACTGCTCAACAGACCAGGCGGGGCATCTAATCCAGCAGGAACTTTTACCGTTCCCTTCGCTATCGATACCGATGACCTGACAAATTATGAGTTTGGCTGGAAGACTGACTTATTGGACTACACGCTAAGGTTCAACGGTGCCATATTCTTCTCTGAAATCGAGCGCTTGCAGACGACGATCTTCGATCCAAGCATTACCAATCTATTCTTCTCTGACAACGCGGCAGACGCCGAGGTCAAGGGAGTTGAGGGCGACTTCATTTGGGAGCCCGCCTCCATCGATGGCCTCAGTATTACCGGCGCTTTCTCTTTCCTGGATACAGAAATCACCAAGGTGATAACACCTACCAACGACGTCATAGTTGGCGACTCACTGGCCTTCGCGCCAGAGCGTCAGTTTAATCTGCGGGCGAGGTATGAGAGGGACATCGGCTCCGGTCGTACCGCTCATGTCATGCCTCACGTAACTTATTCCGACGAAGCTTATAGCGACATCATCACCATCAACAGAGATCGCATAGATAGCTGGGTTATGTTTGGACTAACAGCCGGCGTGACCAACGGCCAATGGTCGGTAGACCTGTTCGCCGAGAACATCGGTGACGAGCGCGCCGAGATCGCGAGTTCGTTTATCTACGATCGCCAACGCGTGACTTATGCCAGGCCGTTCACCGGTGGGGTTCGAGTTGCCTACGACTTCTAGGCGATGAGACAGCGTTACCAGAAAATTAATGTGACGTCGGACACTCTTACGGAGCAACCGAGTCCATGTTAGGCACGCAGCAACCAGAAATCGACTCGAAAGAATTCGCCGGCAAGCTTGAATCTGTCCAAAAGATAATTCAGGGCCGGCAATTTCATGAGGCCCTCACTGCTTTGCAGGTGATGCTAGATGCAAAGCCAGACGATGCCGAAGCGCTTTACATGACCGCCGTCTGCCTCCGATATACCCAACAACACCAGGCTGCCATTGAAACACTGTCTCGCCTAAAGTCCATTCAGCCGGAGCATGGCCGCGCTCATCAGGAAGAAGCTCACGCGCTGCGAGCGGTGGGCGAAATCAGCAAAGCGCTAAAAGCCTATGAGCGGGCCTGCTTCTATAACCCTGCGCTAGAAGCTAGTTTTCGGGCCAGAGTAGAAATTCACAACGCGCGCGGCGAGGCCCCTCAGGCAAGCCACGTGCAGCGGCAACTGGATGGCCTATTGGCCCTACCCAAACCGCTGATCGCCGTGGTTGACCTCATCTCTATGGGCAAGCTGCTACGCGCCGAAGATATTTGCCGTCAGTTTCTGAAAAAAATCCCACACAATGTTGAAGCCATGCGCCTGCTCGCAGACATTGGCATGCGACTGGGAATACTGGAAGACGCCGAGTTTCTATTGGCCAGTGCCAACCGTCTGGCTCCTGACAATATCAGGGTCCACATAGACTATATTCAGGCACTACGAAAACGGCAGCAGCATAGCGCCGCGCTAGAACAGGCTAGATCCTTACTGCAGAGCGAACCTAACAACCCGCAGTTTCAATCGATCTTTGCCGTGCAGTGTATGCAATCCGGCGATTTTGATGAGGCTCTGCAGACCTTCGAAAAGATATTAAAAGCCCTTCCTAACGACCCGATCACGCTTACCTCCATGGGTCACGCTCTCAAAACAAAGGGGGATTCCAATCGCGCCATCGAGAGCTATCGGAACGCGATCGCGGCGTATCCGAAACATGGAGAGGCATTCTTTTCTCTGGCCAATCTCAAGACCTATCGATTCAACGATGAAGAGATGGATCATATGCTTGGACTGCAGAAAGACGGAAATCTGGGCTTTATGGAAAGAGTCCATGTCTGCTTCGCCCTGGGCAAAGCCTTCGAGGACCGCGGCGATGCGCAGCAGTCCTTCGCTTGTTATGCGCAAGGCAATCGCATGAAAAAATCCCAGAGTCAGTACGATGCTGACCAGGTCAGCAAAGAGCTAGCACTGCAACAGCAGCACGTGAGCGCCGCACTACTAAAAGAGAGACAGGGATGGGGCTTTGACACTCACGATCCCATCTTCATCGTCGGCATGCCCAGGGCCGGCTCGACACTGATTGAACAAATCCTCTCCAGCCACAGCCAGGTCGATGGCACTCTGGAGTTGCCCAACATTTTGTCTCTCTCACAGAAGCTACGCCGACATCCGATAGACGGAGCCGCGCCCGGATACCCGCAGATTCTGGAACTCTTAACTCAGGAAGAACTCACTCGGTTTGGCCAGGAGTTCATCGAGGACACTAGATCCCATCGTCAGGGGGCAGCGTTTTTTATTGACAAGATGCCCAACAACTTTCGCCACATTGGACTCATTAAAATGATACTGCCCGAGGCGAAAATTATCGACGCCCGGCGTAATCCGATGGACTGTTGCTTCAGCGGCTTCAAACAGCTGTTTGCCGAAGGTCAGGAGTTTAGCTATTCCCTAGAAGACATTGGCCAGTATTACCGAGACTACATCAAACTAATGGAACACTGGGATGAAGTATTGCCCGGCTTTGTACTGCGAATTAATAACGAAGATTTAATTGACGACCTTGAAGGGCAGGTTCGCCGAATGCTCGAGTTCTGCGGACTGCCGTTCGAACAAGCCTGCCTCAACTTCCATGACACCCAACGCAATGTCAGAACGCCCAGTTCAGAGCAGGTACGCCAACCAGTAAATCGCGCCGGCGTTGGCCAGTGGAAAAAATACGACACCGAACTTGGGCCATTGAAACAAGTACTCGGCTCCGAATTGCTTTCGTTGTCGCCAAACAGTGCGAACCCTAAACAGCAGCAACATTCCGAGCAGCGATAGAGACCAGTATCCATGAATCAAGCTATCCCAGAAAAACAGTCAGTACCCAAATCTGAAGACAAACTGTTGGATACTATTTGCCGGCCGGTATTTTTTATTTCGGCAGGTCTGATTTTACTGGTCTGTCTTTACGGCGCAGGACTCAGCGAACATGCCGCGGTGACCTTCAGCTCAACTCAGCGCTGGCTGGTAACTAATTTTGGCTGGTTCTATATGGCATCTATAGCCTTCTTCTTCGGCTTTGTGGTCTACCTCGCCTTCAGCCGATTCGCCAATATAAAGTTAGGGCCCGACGATTCTGAGCCGGATTACAGCTATATTAGCTGGTTTGCGATGTTGTTCAGCGCCGGCATGGGCATAGGCCTGCTTTTCTTCGGAGTCTCCGAGCCCCTCACCCATTTCGCACAGCCTCCATCGGGCATTGGCGGCACCACCGCAGCGGCAAATCGCGCAATGGAGATCACCTTCTTTCACTGGGGACTACAAGCCTGGTCGGTATACATCGTCGTCGGCTTGTCACTGGCTTACTTCTCCTTTCGACACGGCCTGCCTCTATCGGTAAGGTCGGCTCTGTACCCCCTAATCGGTGATCGCATCTACGGCCCAATCGGGCATGCCGTCGATATCTTCGCTGTGTTAGGCACTATGTTTGGCGTCGCAACCTCATTGGGACTGGGAGTCATGCAGGTAAACGCTGGCCTGAACTTCTTGTTCGGTGTCGAAATATCCACCTATGTGCAAATACTGTTAATTGTTTTCATAACTGGCATCGCCACAATCTCGGTAGTTGCCGGCCTCGATGCGGGCATTCGCCGCATCAGCGAGCTTAATCTTCTACTCGCGCTAGTGATGCTGGTATTCATTTTAGTAGCGGGACCTACGGCAACTCTGCTGAGTGCTTTGATGCAAAATGTAGGCGGCTACTTATCCAGTATGGTCGATATGACCTTCAACCTGTATGCCTATGAACCCAAAGAGTGGATGGGAGACTGGACTCTGTTTTATTGGGGCTGGTGGATCTCTTGGTCGCCGTTCGTCGGCATGTTTATCGCACGCATCTCCCGCGGGCGAACCATTCGCGAATTCATCATCGGCGTACTTTTGGTGCCCGCCGGTTTTACTTTCTTGTGGCTCAGCCTTTTCGGCAACACGGCCCTGACAATGGAACTGGCCGATAGCGGTATCAATCTGGTAACCGCTGCACTGGAAGATTCTCCAACGGCGTTATTTGTGATGTTAGGCCAGCTACCCTGGTCCAATGTGATGTCTCTTGTCGCCACGCTATTAATCATAACGTTCTTCGTCACCTCATCGGATTCGGGCTCGCTAGTGATCGATATTATTACCTCTGGCGGAAACGAAGACCCACCGGTATGGCAGCGAATTTTTTGGGCAGTAACAGAGGGGGCCGTAGCCGCAGCGCTACTGCTCGCGGGAGGCCTATCGGCACTGCAGGCAGCTGCAATCAGCAGTGCACTGCCCTTCGCCTTCGTGATGCTATTTATGTGCTACGGGCTTTACAAAGGCCTACAGATGGAAACAATCAGGCGACCCTATCGTCCGTTGCCAGCGCCCAGAATACCGCAGTCTCCTACTGCCACTAACTGGCAGCAGCGCCTGCGCGCCCTGATTGGCGAACATCGACAGCAAGACGTTCGAGCCTTCATCGACAATACTGTCAGACCTGCCATGGAAGCAGTCGCTAAGCAGATTGATAAGTCCCAGTTGCAATCTACAATCGAGGAGAGCAAGGCCATGATCAGGTTGACCGTGAGCCATGGAGTCAATGCAGCGTTCAAATATGAAATTCGACTGCGCGAGTACGCCATCCCCTCTGTCGCTTTTCCAAAACTACCTAGGCGGGATCAAGAGAAAACATATTGGCGCGCCGAAGTTCATTTAATGGAAGGCCCCCAAAACTATGACGCGGCAGGATATACCATCGAACAACTGACAAGCGATTTGCTAGCTCAGTTTGAGATGCATATGCAGTCTTTACACGCTAAGGTTTAGTGATTTCTGGGGGAGTGCCAATCCCTATAGGTAATCGATGATCCTGATAGCCGCTTCCTCAGCGGATACCGTTTCCGTATCGATCCTAATCTCTGGATTTTCAGGCCTGTCGTAGGGACTATCAAATCCTGTGAAATTCCTTATGGCGCCTCGCCTAACCTTCTTATAGAGCCCTTTGGGATCGCGCTCCTCACATATGGCCAGGCTGGCATCAACGTGCACCTCAACGAATTCATCCTCTTCGAAAAGAGAACGAGCCATTCGACGTTCAGCCCGGAACGGCGAAATAAAGCTGGCGATCACAATCAGACCAGCGTCTAGCATCAACTTGCTGGCCTCTGCGATTCGGCGAATATTTTCAACGCGGTCTGCAGCGGTGAACCCCAGATCCTTATTGAGACCATGGCGCACATTGTCACCATCCAGTAAATAGGCGTGCTTTCCCATAGCCAGCAGCTTCTTCTCGATAATATTGGCGATAGTCGATTTGCCTGAAGCAGAAAGACCGGTTAACCAAATAATTTTGGGGGTTTGATTCTTAAGCTTTGACCTCGCGATTTTATCGACCGCTAGTGCTTGCCAGTGGACATTACTGGCCCGCCTTAAACTATGTCGTATTTCGCCTCGCGCCAGTACTTTGAAATCACTACTTCTAAGCTCAAACCGCGACGTTTCCAGACCAGAACTTCCGGGGTCGAAGGCAATATTATGATCGAGAGAAAGATTGGCGATGAATGTTTCATCCAGCGCTATGCTGTTGGCGGCGATGTGCTTGCCGCTTTTTTCTTCCACCTTATATTTAAGCTTGGAAATGGTTGCCTCGACCGACTGCCCTGCGCAGATAAGCGAGTAACTGCGCCCGGGCAACATCTCCTGTTCGGACATCCAGAAAATTTCGGCTTCAAACTGATCGACGTATTCTGGGCGCTCAACTGATCGCGCTATAATCTCGCCGGCTTGCGCCTCTATCGGAGACTCCAATTCAGCCATAATATGGCTGTTATGATCGCACAGGCTTAAGACCTTTCGCGTCTGGGCACTACCACAAAACACCAGCTCATCCGAATTCCTCGCTTCACCATCCAATACCTCCATGGTGACCGAGTTGTCAGCGACGCCTATGAGCCGAGCCCTGAAGGCGCTAGATTTTTCTTCAGTCATTGCTTTCTTTCTGCTCGTTGATTAACCGCTGCCCGACTATAGCATAGGAGATAGGATAGGTTTTGGCGCGGAGGGCGTTACATCGTGGCGAGTGCAGGCATCTTGAATGTTTAAGCCACTAGGCATAGACGCGGGCGCTAGCAATGCCAACGAACGCGTCTGTCCCCGACTTAGTGCTAGTCTTCCTTCGGTGTACCATCACCATTCATACCCATGGATTCGTAGCGTCTCCAACCGGCCAGAATTCCCGCTAGCCCATGATTGCCTTCGTGGCAGGCGTACTCATAGATAGGGTCTTCGATGCGACGCATGGGTAGTCTTGCCGACCAGGATACGTCCCAGGTATTCGGATCTTCGACGGTGAAGTCATAGTCCAGGGTGTTCTCATCGAGCCAGGTGAAACGCTCCTCGACCTTCATCGCCTTCGATGTATTCCTCCAGCCATTGGGGTAGTAATAGTTCTGCGTGTTGATAACCAGCGTGTCTCCATCCCAATGAGCGATCGAGTCCCCTTCCCATTTCAGCTGTCTGGTATGGTGCTCATCATCGAAGCGTATGATGCGCGCGTGATGAATCATCTCACTCAGAATCATCACGTGATCTTTAGTCTGCACCAGCTGCATATTGTTGTTATAGGAACCGGATATCATCGGCGGCCCGGTGCGAGCGTTCAGCAGACAGCGATCGTTTAGCGTTCTCGCTTCCGGGCCTTCACTTAGTCTGAGTCTTTCCGACCTCTCGGCGGCACGCTCTTTACCCACTGCATTCAGCGGCGGCACGCGACCATTTGGCGGGTCGTAAACCAAGGAGGTTCTGCGATCGGCGATCGTGTCGACGCCGCGCTCATACCAGAACTCGTTATAGGAGATTACCCCCGGTGGATAGCCCGCGCCGCCGACCGAATCGATGATCAAATCACGATTCTGTCGTCTATTCTCGAATGCAGCCCATTCCGCCGCCTCTTCCTCGGTAAGCGTCGCCTTGTCGGCAAGTTCGGGAGGCCTGTTCAGTGGCGTGAGAGTTCTGAAGGTATAGGTGCCCTGAAAGTCTGGCACGCCATGTTCGGTGCGCGGGATACTTGAGGTCTGCGCCATCAGCGCGGGTGCAGCGGCCAGCGATAAGGTAACTGCAACGGCTCTACTTAGGAATCTTCTGCTCACGGGATTCTCCTTTTTTACTTATTATTTTTATATCGCACTTCTTTAACTTTTTTATTGCTGCACGTAGCAGCAGGCAAGGCCAACACACAGGCCGCTAGTTTTGGAATACCAGATTGCCACCCACATAGGTTTGTTCAATCTCTATGCCCATAATCTCTTCCGGGTCGACGGTAAGAATGTCTTTAGAGAGGACAATCATATCCGCCAGCTTACCGGGCTCGAGTGACCCTTTAATGTCTTCCTCGAAGCCCAGATAGGCGCCCTTGATAGTGTAGCCCTGGATCGCCTCTTCGATAGTAATGGCCTCGTCTGCGCCGAAGACTCTGCCACTCATACCCTTTCGGGTCACAGCTGCGTAGATGCCCACTAACGGCCCAATGGGCAAGATGTCGCTGGAAATAGCGACATGAATGCCGTGGTCCATGGGTGAGCGCACCGGATTGTTATGCTCTAGTCGCCAGCCATCCAGATTCGCCACGTAACGTCCTTCCAGAGTATAGGTAAAGTTGGGCTGCTGCGTAATATGTATGCCGTGCTGCGCCATCTTCTCCATGGTTGCATCGGACGGACGCATCGAGAAATGATTAAGGTAGCTGCGGTGATCTTCCCGCGGGTTGCGCGTGAGCGCGTCGGCGAGAGTATCTACCACCAGTTCGATAGCGGCGTCGCCAATCGCATGGATACCCATCTGCCAGCCAGCATCGTGCACCTCGTTAATTAGGCTGACCAGCTCTTCTTCTGGCATATTGAGATAGCCACGATAGTCACCCTGATTCAGGTAAGGCTCCTTGGTGAAGGCTGCGGGGCCGGTGAAGCCACCATCGGCAAATATCTTGATAGGGCCGATCTTGAGATACTCATTACCATCGCCGACTCTAGCCTTCAGCTCGGCAATCGCCTCGGGTTCAAACCATTGAAACTGAATCGCAGAGCGCGGTAAATTTACCCCCGGCTTTGCATACAACTCTTCCCACATCGCATATTCATCCGGGCGTTTAGAGGCATCTGTGATGCTGGTAATTCCCTTCGCCAGAAGATCACCAAGATTAATCTCCAGGCTTGCAATCAGCTCTTCGTAAGTTGAGTCGGGCACCAGGGTGCCAACGATTTCCTGACGCTCGCGAATCACTCCGTTCGCTACGCCATTCTCATCACGCTCGATAACCCCGCCTTCGGGGTCGGGAGTCTCGTCAGTAATATTTGCGAGCTCCAGTGCTAGCGTACTAACAACTGCACTATGGCCTCCCGCCCTGGTAAAGGTGATCGGATTGTTCGGTGCTGCGATATCTAGATCGCCACGAAGCGGCTTGCGCCCCTCCGCCAGCTCATCTTCCGACCAGCCATAGCCGGTAATCCACTCGCCCTCACCCAGTTCTGCAGCCTTGGCACGAATAAGATCCTGCATCTCGGCGATAGAGCCAACCTCGCTCAGCTCGATATAGCGTCGCGGTCGGCCACGAATATGCGTGTGGGAATCAATAAAACCGGGGATAAGCGTCTTGCCCTGCAGGTCGCGCACAGTAGTTGCAGAATATTTGTCCAGCAGCGACGCATCGCCCAGCTCCACTACTCGCCCGTCACTCACAACGACGGTGTCATGAATGCTAAAGGTGTCATCTACAGAGACAATCTTGCCGTTATTCAATATAAGATCCGCGGCAATCTTCTCTACAGAGACAGCAGTGGCCTCCTGGTCCGGCTGACAAGATGAAAGAAAAACCAACAGGCTGGTCAGGAGAACTACATACTTAAATTTCTTCATGTTTTCTGTGTCCTAGTTTATTCAATTTTATGCACAGTGTTTTAACATATCAGCTTCTCTTGTCTGGCAAATTCAAGTGAGGCATCCAGAGCCCTGGCAAATTTCTCAATCATCTCATCGATCTGTGCTTCTTCGATTATCAGCGGCGGACAGAAGGCGACGGAGTTTCCAGCGACGGCTCGCAGCAACAGCCCCTCATCCTGACAGGCGCGTTGCGCAAAGGCCCCTACCTTGCCGTCAGCAAATGCCTGTCCAGTTCCTTTGTCGGCTACCAGCTCAACCGCGCCGATAAGCCCCTTGCCACGCACCTCACCCACTAGCTCATGGCTTGCAAATTCCTGCAATCGAGACTGCAGGTACGCACCCTGCTTCGCTGCTCTGGCGAAAAGCCCGTCACGCTCATAAATCTCCAATGCCTTCAATGCCGCCGCGCAGGCAACGGGATGGCCCGTGTAAGTATAGCCATGACCAAAGACACCGACCTCGGCGCTCTGGTCAATCATCGCCTCATACATAGCCCCGGGAATAACAGCGGCACTAATCGGAACATAGGCGGAGGAGAGTTGCTTCGCTAGACTCATAATATCTGGCTGTATTCCCATGGTGGTGGACCCGAAGTCACTTCCCGTTCTGCCGAAACCGCAGATCACCTCATCGGCCCAGAGGAAAATATCGTTCTCATTCAATAGGGACTGAACCTGAGGCAGGTAGCCCTCGGGTGAGACAATCACACCGCCGGCACCCATTATCGGCTCGGCAACGAAGGCCACGATAGTATCGGCGCCCTCGTCGTGAATGAGTTGCTGCAAGTTTTTCAGCAGGCGCGCCACGAATTCCTCTTCGGTCTCTGCACCGACTCTACCGCGAAAATAATGCGGGCAATCGGCACGCAGAATGCCGAGGGCATCCACAGGCAGGTCGAAGTGGCTGTGCATTACCGGCAGGCCGGTAAGCGCTGCCGCGGCAACGGTCACACCGTGATAGCCTCGGTCCAGCGCGATAATTTTTTTCTTTTCAGGCTTGCCGATAGCATTGGCGTAATAGCGCAGCATCTTTATCTGCGAGTCATTCGCCTCGCTGCCCGAATTACTGAAAAACACCCTAGCATCCTTAACCGGCACCATGGCAGCGAGCCGATCGGCCAGTTCCATGACAACGGGATGGGTACGACCACCGAACAGGTGGCTATAGGAGAGAGTGTGTAGCTGCGAGCTGATGGCTTCGATCAACTCTTCATTGCCATAGCCCAGGGCAGAACACCAAAGCCCCGACAGACCCTCCAGATATTGATTGCCGGCATCGTCATAGACATAGACGCCCTTGCCTCTGACAATATTAATCTGCTCAACAGACTTCAGATTGGTAACGGGATAGATAACGGAGGACATAGGGTATCTGCCTTGCTTCGAAGCGTATTCATCAAGCAGCTAGAATACCGCTGAGCAAACTTCAGCGCCAGCCCAGTAATGGGGTCAGAGTAAATATCCAGTGGTTTATGGCGTCTTGCGCTCTCTTCTGGCTGGCCTTACTCGACGCCCGGTCAAAGGATAAAGCGATATAGACGCTAAGATGTCAGCGGTTACCGTTACTGAAACAGAGAATAGAACTCAGATTAGCCAACCCCTTGATTTTTTCCCTATGGCCACGCGAAGTCAGACTGGCGTAGTAGAAGGTTATTCCCAAAGTCGTAATGCCGGCCAAAGATATGGACTGTTATCCGATGGACGTTTTCTTATGTCGCGTGGACCATCCGGTACTTTCCAAAATGAGATTGTGCTGGTGCAGAACTGGTTCGAAAAACTCAAGCGATTAGCACCACCCAACCCACAGTGAAAGGTCCGCTATTGGCCGAAAGCAGACATTTAGGACGATAGTGCTATTGTGCTCGTATCTCCCACCAATTAACTAACAAGAAACTGGAACCCGCTCCAGGGGTAAGCATTTCGAGGGAGCATATAGGGGACACCCACAACTTAACAACTTAAGATTGTGAGTGGTGCGCGCTATAGCCTTAGGGTGAGAGTAAGAATAAAGAAAGCAATTTTGGAAAGCTCCCATTTATTCCTGAAAGAAATCCGTTAGAATGAATTATCTATTTAGGATATTACCGCTACGCTCGAAGGGTCTAATCTGTGAACAAGCTCTATAACTTTGCCGAAAGCCGCTATTTCTGGCTGACCGGTGTTCTCTACCTGGTGCTGATGGAAGGTATCGCGCTGTTTTATCAGTATGGTCCTGGAATGTGGTATCCATGTGCGCTGTGTGTACAGGTGCGGGCCTGGGTAATGGGCTCCGTCATCTTCGCTCTGTTGGGACTGGTCATGGTCAAAAGCATTTGGTGGCGCTGGATGGCACTGAACCTCACCATCGTCATGCTGGCCGGGGCGCTCTACACCAGCTACTACGCCTATGGCGTCGAGCTGGGCACGGTTGTTTCCAGTTGCACCATGGGTGCCGGATTCCCGGAGTTCATGCCGCTGGATCGGTGGATTCCCCTCTTATTTGAGGCTCAGGGAATATGTGGCTTATCCCCAGACATGCCGCTAGGTTTCACTATGGTGGAATCCCTGTTGATCACCCTGTCGGCGCCACTGCTGGTGTTGATAGCAGTATGGATAATGCATGTTCGCAAGATGATTTCCAACGAAATCTGAGAGGCAAAACTTTACGGCTTTAGCCTGCATGCCGAGGAGGCGACACGTGCCCCTCAGTCCATGCGGTTTTACTCTTCAAGGTACCTTTCTTAGCGCCAGTAATCACGCCGGAAGCGCTACGCATTGATTAAAGACTCGCTTCTAGGGCTTGAGAAATCTAAAACTGATTCAGATCGCGGAAAATGCGATTTTTGCGCAACTGAAAACTCACTCACGAAGATGACAAGGTGCTAACTGTCTGTTCACATTACTTTGCGTCTGCACCTGGCCGTAAGCCACCATTACAGCTAAATGGTTCGAAGCCCTAAGCTTCGCCCAATGTCTTTGTTCTAGCCCACCCGTTCTACTCTTTTTCGACAAAGCCTTCCCAGCTGGCCATATAGGTGATGAATGCATCTGAAAGACCTTCGGCGGCTAGATGCTCACGGGAAATCGGTGTCTGAACGGGGGTGAAGTTCGGGTCTTCTCTATAGCGATTGGGGAAATCATGGTGCAGAATCGCGGCACGCCCCAGCATTATCCAGTCCGCACCCGCAGCAAGAGCCTTCTCTGCCTCTTCTGGCGTGCGTATCTTGCCGGCAACGCCCAGACGAACCTCGCCTCTGTTCAACTCGGTAAAGAAGGACATCAGCGTTCTACCCTGCAAGGCCTCATCAATGGGCTCCTTGAATACATCCCACAGAGACATATCCAGGAAGTCGATCTGACCCCCGCTCATAAGTTGCTGTGCCAGCGATTGAATCTCCGGCAGCTCCAGACCGAAGCGCTCGGGTGATAGACGCACCCCCACCATGAAACTCTCAGCACAGGCTGCGCGAATGCCATCGATTATTTCGAAGAAGATGCGATTTCTGTTTTCCAGCGATCCACCATACTGATCTTTTCTGCGATTGTTTTCCTTACTTAGGAACTGACAGAGTATATAGCTATGGGCGCCATGTATTTCGATGCCATCAAACCCCGCCTTCTCGCAGCGCACTGCCGCCGCGATGAAGTCCTGTACTAGCTGCTCTACTTCTTCGGTGCTCAAGCCGCGCGCGCCAGTTTTCTCATCATCGGATGGACTCACCGCCCTGGTGCCAATTAACTCCTCAGGCGAACGCATGCCCGCATGATGCAACTGACAGATGGCGATGCTCTCATGCGCCTTGATGGTAGCCGCGAGATGACTCAGCCCCTCAATATGCTTATCCGCAAACACGCCGAGCTGGCCGGGAAATCCCTGACCAATCGCCTGCACGTGTGCTGCACAGGTCATCGTTAAACCAAAGCCACCCTGAGCCCGCATGGTCAACCAATTAAATTCATCGTCCGAAAGCACACCGTCTTCGTGGCTCTGGGAATTGGTCAGGGGAGCCAGCATGAAGCGATTCTTCATGGTAGGTCCTCGGGTAAAAGTAAGCGGCTGCAACAATTGACTCATGGGTAATCTACTTCCTTAAAATAGCTCTTAGTGCAAAAAATGTGATGGCGAGAAATGCTGGGCAAGATTACCCTTTTGCGGCATTGAGTTAAACCGTCTTACTGCTGTAATCGAGTGTTGATTTGGCTGGAATACAAACACAGAGGAATGCAGTAGACTAATTGCTCGCCAATTTCGCACAGACTTTACGACTACTAGATGGCGAAGAGACAGGAGGCACCATGAAATTTTCGCGAACCACCACGCTATTGGGCGGCTTGTTCAGCTGTCTTTTTATTACAGCCGGGTGTGCACAGGCGCCAGATGCGCTATCTTCAGGCTCCCAGTGGACTCAATATCGCGGCAACCTCGCGGGCACCGGCTTTTCGCCTCTGCAACAGATTAATCAGGGCAACGTGACGCGTCTGCAAGGTGTCTGGTCCTACTCGCTGCTCGCTAGCGCACTCAACGCAGATGAGAATCCGCGCGCACCCAATTCCCAAGCTACACCGATCGTCGTCGATGGCGTCATGTATCTTCCTGCGGCCGATCGCGTTATCGCGCTAGACCCGGTTTCAGGCGAAGAGTTATGGACCCACCGCGTGACCGAGAGCGCCGCCTCCAGGCGCGGCGTTTCCTACTGGCCCGGAGATAATTCCTCGAGGCCCCGAATTCTCTATACAGCTGGTCGTCGACTCGTCGCGCTCGATGCCGCAACCGGAGAGCTCGCCAGTGAATTTGGCGAGTCCGGCGAGATCAACATGCAGATACCCTATAACTCCGTCGCTATGGTCTTCGAGAATACGGTCGTAGTTGGGGCGAATACGCCCCGTGGCGCAGCCGGAGGAATCGGCAACGCCAGAGCCTTCGATGCCCGTAACGGCGAGAAGGTGTGGGAGTTTGAATCTGTTCCGCAGCCCGGCAGCCTGGGCCACGACACCTGGGAAGGCGATAGCTGGCAGGGCAGACTGGGCGCTAATGCGTGGCCCTTCTATTTTACCGTGGACGAACAACGGGGTTTGATCTATCTCCCCCTCGCCTCACCGATTCCATTTGGCTACGGCGGCGATAGAGCTGGGAATAATCTTTTCTCGAACTCTCTGGTAGCAGTCGATATTCGAAGCGGCGAATACCGCTGGCATTTCCAGACCATACATCACGATCTATGGGATCACGATCCACCGGCACCCCCTGCCCTGTTCGACATCGATAAGGACGGTGTTTCTATTCCTGCCCTGGGACTTACCACCAAGTCAGGGTATCTGTATCTACTTAACAGAGAGACTGGCGAGCCTATCTTCGATATCGAAGAACTCCCAATGCCAGCCAGCGATGTGCCGGGGGAAGAGACTTCACCAACCCAGCCTATCCCAAGCAATCCTCCCGCACTCGCTAGAGTCAGCTTTGATGCCTCGGATCTGGTCACAGCCAATGACACCTCAGCCGAGCACGCCGCGGCCTGTTCCGAGCTACTCGCGAGTACCGGCGGAATAGTAAACCAGGGGCCCTTCACTCCCTGGGCCTATAGGCCCAACGGCGCGGGAGACAGAACGACTCTTCTGTTTCCGGGACTAACCGGCGGACCTAACTGGGGCGGCGTATCCTTCGACCCAGCAACTAAATATGCCTTCGTCTTCTCCGGAGACATAGGCAGCTTTGGCTGGGTAGAAGAATCGGAAGAGGGTGCCGAATACCCGATGCAACGCCGCGGCCCAAGGCCCGGCAATTTCCAGGTGAATATCGACGGCATGCAGCTGCCCTGTCAGAAGCCACCCTGGGGAACCCTGTCAGCAGTAGACACAAGCACAGGCAATATTGCCTGGCAGCGCGCGGTAGGTGTTAGCGACGTGCTGCCGCAGGGCAAGCAGGCCACGGGAAGACCTGGCCGCGCGGCGGCATTGGTCACGGCAGGAGATCTGCTATTCATTGCGGCTACGGATGACAATCGACTGCGCGCGCTAGATACGGCGACGGGCAACCAATTGTGGGAGACGTCTCTACCAAAACGAGGCAATGCCAACCCGATGACCTACCTGGGGGCGGACGGCAATCAGTACGTTGTGATAAGTGCAACCGATTCGATAGAAGCCTTCAGGCTACCCTAAAAATCGACGAAACTATCCAAGTCTACTGCAGTGTTTAGTCGGAAGTATGTAACTGTTGCCAGAAGGCAGCGGGTCTGTAGTGGCGATTGACGCGGTGCGAGGCAGGACGCCGAGCTCGAGCGTACAGGGATGTATTTACAGCGTGCGTCGAGCGCCGCTAGAGGCCCGCTGCCACATCACTGCGCTCTCAATAAACGATAATTAATAAACCACGGTCCCCAAAAAGGATCTAGACCTTCTCCACAAGCACAGGCCGCTGCTGCAAGTAGTCTGTCACCTGCTCATAGGCCAGGGCGAATTCCAACACCTTCTGGTCTTGCCCGAAACGACCCATGACCTGAATACCCATGGGCCTGCCTTGGGCGTCGAACCCAGCCGGCACATTGACCACCGGATTACCGGCGAGACTCCCGCCGATGACTACTTCCATCCAGCGGTGATAAGTGTCCATCTTGCGGCCCGCTATCTCGGTTGGCCAGTGAATTTCTTTCGAGAATGGAAAGACTTGCGCGCTGGGTAATACAAGAAAATCGTATTGTTCTAACAGGCGCACTACTTCGCGATACCATCGACCTCTGGTATTACCCGCCTCATAAACCTGCCTTGCGGTTAACTCCAGAGACTGTTCAATCTCCCAGATATATTCCGGCTTAAGCAGCGCACGCCTGGCCGGATCGTTGTACATCTCTTGTGCCGAAGTGCGCGACCAGTGTCTTAAGTCTGTCCAGCTACGCCACAACTCCGCCATGTCAAACTCAGGCATGCAAGGTTCTACTGTGACACCTGCGGTCTCCAATTGGCGCAGACTGGACTCACACACCTCGAGAACCCCGGCTTCCATTGCTAGGTATTTTTCAAAGTCTCCCATCCAGCCAATCTTAATGTCGCGAAGATTAAGCGGCGTATATTGCTCCGCCTCTGGAAGGCGTTCTTGAATCGAGTAGGGCTGATCGCTAACCGGCCCTGCGATGGTATGCAGAAAGCGGATCGTATCTTCGGTATTTCGACCCATTGGACCCGCCGTTGAGAGGCGCTGATAGAAAGGATCTCCGCCCCCTACCCGACCCTTGGAAGGCCGAAAGCCGATAATATTATTGAACGCAGCCGGATTGCGTAAGGAGCCCATCATGTCGCTGCCATCCGCAACTGGCAGCATGTGTGTACCCAAGCCACTGGCAGCCCCGCCGCTACTCCCGCCCGCCGTGAGCAGTGGGTTACAGGCGCTTCCGGTAGCGCCGAAAACAGCATTGTAAGTTTGCGAGCCCAGACCAAATTCTGGTGTATTCGTTTTACCGATGAAGATAACACCCTGCTCTCTGAGACTGGCGACCAACGAGCTATCGCTGCTCGCTACACGGTTTGCATAGATCGGCGAGCCGACAGTGGTAATCATTCCTTCAACATTAGCCAGGTCTTTAATCGCCTGAGGCATGCCATGCATCCAACCCCAGTACTCACCTCTGTCCAGAGCGACATCGGCGCGTCGCGCCTGATCTAACAGGCCGTCCTGCTCGGCAAGATTCACTATGGCATTGTAAACCGGGTTGTAGCGCTCGATACGTTGCAAATAGGCCTGCATGACTTCGAGACAACTCGCCTGGCGACTTCGAATCGCCGCCGAGAGTTGCGATGCCGAGAGCTCGGTAATGTCGGCAGGTAGTTCGCTGGCGAGCAGCCTAAGTGGAGCATGCAGCGAAGCGGAGACTGCGAGAGAGGTATTCAGAGACTTGTTTAAAAATGTTCGGCGTTTCATATCTAAACCCTATTCAATTTTCTTTTGCCTGCCAGTTAATCCCTGCAGACTCATTGCCACTGAAGTTCTAAAAATCATCGAAAAGATCGAATCCCAGAATAGCCGCGTAGCGCTCGTCAAGAATCTCGTCCTTTTCAAGACCTCCATCGAGTAACAGAGCAACATCTTGTGCGATGACTTCTACCGTCTGCTTCTGTGTCTCGAAGTCGGGAGCGAGCTGAATAGTCGAACCCCACAGAGACAGCATGCGCGTATCGATCTGGCGAATATCATTGTGCTTGGCCCACTCGCTGCCTATAGCAACACCCAGTTCGCTTAACTGATCCCGCAGCTGCACCGCCAACTCTGGACTGGGAGCATCGAATACATAGCCTGCAATATCCTGCCAGCCCGATTGATAGGCTAGATTGCCCTGATAGAAACTTAACACCCATTGCAGATACTCGGCTTCTGACTGACGCTCCTGATTCGTTGTGTCTGCCGAATAGATCTCGCTAAATACCTGTGTCTGCGGAATCGAGTCGGGCCAATCCTGAATATTCGGCCCCACACAAGAGGCTAACAACAGCAGAGTCAGGCTCACAGACAAGGATTTAAACAGCATCATTCGTTTACTACTTTCACTCATTAATCCAGGCACTACTCTAGTTTACTATCAATCTCGTCTTGGCAATCTTGTGTTACCAGCCTACCGCCTGACCATCCTTGCGATGATCAGATCCGGCTCGGTAGACGCCGTTAACCGGATGGTCCTGGTCTATACTCTCCTGACCAAATACCGGCATTGGCAGGCTAGAGTCCTTTGTGAACAAAATACCCTGATAGCCACCAACTCTGCCACCGTTCACCGAGCGCACATCGTGACCCTTCGCCTGCAGGGCTCTGCCCACCAGACTGTACAGATTATCTTCCAGCGAAAGCACATTACTATTCTGACTGTGCGTAAATCGCGCCGCATCCGTAGTCATCTGTATATTCATGCCATTGTCTATAACATTCACCATGTGTTGCACATGAGTCTCCGGTTGCACCGAGCCGCCCATATTGCCAAATGTCATTAATGGCTCGTCGTCCTGCATGACAAACCCTGCGATGATCGAATGAAAGGGTCGCTTGCGAGGGGCAACTGCATTGGGATGGTCTTCATCCAGCGAGAAGGCAACACCACGATTGTGCAGCATCATGCCATAGGGCGGTACCGTCGCGCCGCTGCCATACACAGAAAAAATACTGTGTATGAAGGAAACCATATTCCCCCAACGATCTGCAGTAGTTAAATAGATAGTGCCTCCATCGAGACCGCCCTTGATGGAGGGTTCGGTGGCGACATCCATATCGATGCGATTGCATAGAGTTGCCGCATAACTCTTGGAAAGCAATCTATCGATTGGAATATCGGAGAACAATGGGTCACCGTTATAGGCCTGTAGATCTGAGTAGGCGAGCTTCTTCGCCTCAACCAGAAAATGCCAGTAATCCGCGTTCGAGGGGCCCAGCGCAGACAGGTTTACGCCATGTTCCGGCGCGCAGACCTCCAATATATTCAACATCTCCAGTGCCGCAAATCCCTGCCCCGGGGGTGGAAGTTGAAATACATCGTAGCCGTGGTAGTTCGTAGTGATGGGCTCTACCCACTCCGATTCGAATTCGGCCAGATCGGCATGGGTCATCACGCCTCCATCAGCCTGCATCTTCGCAACTATTGCATCGGCAATGGGGCCCTCATAGAACGCATCTCTGCCCTGCTCTTGAATTAGCCGCAGCGCATCCGCCAGCTGTGGATTGCGGATGATGCTGTACAGGGGAGGTATGTCGCCGTCATTCAGAAAAACGGCATTGGAGTCAGCATCGCCGCGCAGCTTCTCTTGTACCGAACTCAGATCCTGATGACGTCTCTCTGCCTGACCCCAACCCTCGTCGGCAACCTGCACCGCTCGCGCAAATGTCTCCTCAAACCCCATGCTGCCGAAGCGCTTGAGCAGCGCATCATAGCCACTGATGGCGCCCGGCACGGTGGCCGCGTTTACGCCTCTTCCAGGGATACTATCCACCCCCAGGGTTTCCTTAAAGTATTCCGGCGTCCATGCCGACGGCGCCCAACCTGCAGAGTTCAGTGCATAGAGTTTCTTGTCCTGCGCGCTCCACACCAATGCGAAGAGGTCTCCGGCTATGCCAGTGTCGTTCTGCGAGGTAACGTCCAGCACTGCTGCGGCGGCTACGGCCGCGTCGATGGCATTGCCACCGTTTCTGAGAATCTCCAGGCCCGCCTGCGCCGCAATCGGATCACTGGTCGCAACCATGCCATGCCTTGCAATAACCTCGGAGCGCCCCTGACCCAGCCAGCCCTGTCCACGAGAGCCTGGAGCCGCAACGACATTCGCCGCAGGGTTACTGACTTTTTCGGTAGGAATGCCAAAGGCATTCGGAGACTGAGCTTGAAGCGTCGAAACGGGAATCGCGAACAGCAGTGATGCCATAACAACTCGCAAACCTCCTCCCTGTAAACCTGTGCTAATTGAGACCATTACTTTTCTCCCATGAACCATGCTTAATGCGGATGGGCAGCGAGATGCTGCGCCAACAAGTCCTTGCCATAGTCATTCCCGTTAGGCGTTCTAACGATAGTATGGATATGGTCTCGAGTTGGCGTGCCAGGTGCATTTATTTGAGTTGTGCCCACCGGATTCTGATGATCGAACTCGATCAAAATTACCGGACTGTGTACTCTATAGTAGAAAACTGCGTCGTCTTCTGCGTTTCCAATCCAAGAAAAGTAGGTCTCTCCAATATGCTGACCTATCTCGTCCATAGTGATATCGGCATGGGGCGCACGCATATTTGCTATGTAGACCCGAATTAAATTCAATAGCCGAGACTTCTGTGCGCTACTCAACTCGCTGCCACGCAGGCCTTCGTAGTCAAGAGTAAGATTGTCTTCATTAGCCGCCGCCAGCTGATTGTTGCGCGTCTTGTTCGGATCAATCGTGGCCGCCGCCTGCTGAGCAGCATCCAAAGACTGCATGAAGGCCAGACCCTGATCTTGTTCATCCTGCATTATTCTATTCCCCGCGTATTTACCGCTCTCGGTAAAAACGGGCTCGCCACCCCAGAATGCGGGTGTCATAACGACCTGATCACCCAACACGAAAAAATTGATGACTAGATGATGGCCATCCAGTTGCCAGCCCCAGGGTTCCGTAGCCGAAGGAATTCCCATCACCGTGAAATAGTATTTCTCTTCGCCATAGCGTATCGGCTCACCATTGAGCTCGAACAGCGCTTGCTCAGTTTTCATTATGTCCTGAGTCTGCGCGATTCCCTCGGCACTGAGTGAGGCGCGAAGCAGAGCCCATGCAGCCGTCTTCTGTTGATCGGACATTTCTTCCAGACTTACACCGTGACGCGAAAATATTCCAACATCGACGTTAGACCAGTTACGCCACTCCGGATCGTCGACGGCATACTGCGTACGACTGAGTTCGGCGTTATTCAGGGTGCCGAGAAATGTCGAAGCTGCGGAGACGATCGTTGCCGTAGATGCGCCTGTAGATTTCAATGGAAAAAGGTCGCTTACCACACCTGCGGAAGTAGCAACGCCGCGAAAAGGCTGCCCGATAGCGTCGGCCAGGCCGCGGGAAAATACGCGCTTGGTATTTAGGAGTGATTCCGGATAACCATCGCCGGATTGCGAATAGACCTGACTAAATGAAGCGAATACTGCGATGAGTAATGCGCCTATGCTAAGTGTGATTTTCTTCATGGGTCACTCTCTGCGGAGCCTTGATTGATAGACAATATGGAGGCTACCTGCTCACAGAAGATGCTGCAAGCCGAGAATCGTGGGGCGTAGCGCTATTCCGCCATAACCATGCGCAGGGCCTCCTCATCGCGCCAACGACCCCCGCGCAGGCGACCGACAAACACTACCGCAATCGCCAGAATCATGACGACGAAGGCTAACCATGACGCCTTTGGGCCCCATTCGAAGACGCGGATAATAAGATACTGGGCTACCAGCATAATCCAGTGCAGGGTGACCGAGGTATACATGATCCAGCGCGTATCACCCGCCCCTCGCAAGACGCCGCCACAGACCTGAATGATGGCATCGGCCATCGCGTAACTGGAAAGCCCCACCATCATGAAGCCGGCGAGTTCCAGTATCTCGGTAAAATCCCCCTCCGGTGGCGCGAATACCTCGACCAGGGCGAAGCGAAAAGTGATATAGATAAATGCCAACACAGCAGAATAGCTTAGGCCCAACACGAAGCCCGCCGTGATTGCCTCGTTGGCGCGCAACATGTTCTGCGCACCGACGAAGCGCCCTATCATGCTAATCAGACCAATGTTCAAGCCGACCATGGGAACGAAAGAGAGTATGTCCCAGTTGAACACTATCGCGGCCGACGCTCCCTCGACGATGCCATAGCCCTGAAACATTAGCAGGAATAGATTGAATGCCGCAACATTGAGAAACAGCTCCAGGCCCGAGGGAAAACCAAGGCGGACGAAGCGCTTCAAAATCCCCCCGTTGTACTTAAAGGAATCCATCACCATGAATTTTTCCCGATGTTCCTTACGAAAGTAGCAAAATATAAAGAGCAATAGGGCGAAGCCAGTGGCGATAATTGTTGAGACGCCAGCACCTATGATGCCTAATTCCGGCAGACCGAACTTTCCAAAGACCATGGCATAGCACAGCGGCACATTCAGTATCAGACCACATAGATCGCAGATCATTACGAGTTTCGTTCTACCGATACCGGCAAAATAGGAAGACAGACAAATCTTGGCCAGGGTAAACACCGTACCCAGCATGAGTATCTGATAGTAACTACGCTCCAGCTCCACCTGCACCGGGTCATGATCCATACCCTCGAAAATGCCAGCCACCAGCAGAGTGATTACTATGAGAAGAGGAACACTCATAGCCACCATGATGAACCCCTGGCTCACCACCTTTGGGCATTTGGCTATGTCACCAGCCCCTAAATATTGCGCGGAGAGTGCGTTCGCATAAGAGAATAGCCCAGAGAAGAAACAGAAGGAGAAGAAGGCTGCCACACCGCCGCCCAGGGCTGCCGCCATGTGGATAGGATCGATCTGCGACATGAAATAGCGATCGGTAAATATCATCACCGCGAACGTGCCCTGAGAAACAATCATGGGGATCGCTATCCTCATCAGCTCGAGCATCGTTTCTTTATTAAAGTGTAGACGTTGCAGCACAAGGGTACTCACGGCGTAGCTTGAAAATAACTAGGGATCTATTAATAGATGTAAGTTGGAACGTTATAAGCGCATGACGCTCTGGATGTCGGATGGAGGTCGGGAAGAGAGCCTATCCGATAGCGCTAATTGGACATCCGAGACGGCGAGAATGGTACGTGATTGGTCAATCCAAGACAACCGAAGGCACAATGGCAGGAATCTGCCAGTCTATGTTATCTTTAGGCATCATTAAACTAACCTGAAACTATCGCCAAACTGTCGTCGACTAGACTAGTCCAGTCGCAAATCACCACGCTCAGCAAACAAGGAGCATGCAATGAAGTCACTACTTAACAGACACCCTGCGAATTTTGCCTTTGCATTCGCTTTAACACTGGTTCTGGGAATGAGCGCCATGGAAAGCGCATCTGCCCAGTCACTCGATGACATTACTCTCAATGTGTACAAGGAAGAAACTTGCGGTTGCTGTGTCGGATGGATCGCTCACATGGACGATCGCGGATTCGAATCTACGGTGTTCCACCCCAAGGACCTCTACGCGGTAAAAGACGAACTGGGTGTGTTGCCGAAATGGCAATCTTGCCACACAGCCATATCCAAAGAGGGTTATCTATTTGAAGGCCATATTCCTGCTAAATTCATCAGCCAGTTTCTAGCGTCGCCACCGGAAAATGCCTTGGGACTTGCGGTACCCGGGATGCCCATGGGCAGCCCAGGCATGGAGATCGGAGACCGCTTCAATAGTTATGACGTGATAATGATGAAAAAAGACGGCACGTCCGAAGTCTACGCGACGATCAAGACCCAAGCCGAACAGTATTAAACCTGCTCGGCTTGCCGAGATTGCAAAGTAGCAAGTTTAGATCTCGCCTCTTCTCGCAGACTGAATGATATTGTCTGCCGCACGGAACGCCAGCGCCATTATCGTCATAGTGGGCTGGCCCCGGCCAGAGGTTACCAGGCTACTGCCATCAACCATGAAAAGATTCTCGACATCGTGGGATCGATTAAACTTATCGACCACCGATGAACTTGGGTCATTACCCATACGGCAAGTTCCCAGCAAATGAACATTCCCTTCCTGCCCGTTCTCGGCATAAAAACCCGCTGACTTTGTCGCGCCTGCAACGTCTAACAGCTCCATGGTCTTATCATAGAAGAACTTCATGGTGGCGATGTCATCAGGATGATCCTTGTAGGTAGTGCGCATCGCAGGCCGCCCCCACTTGTCCTGCACATTCGGGTCCAAAGTTACCGTATTGGTGGCTAATGGCAACGAGGTGGTATGGCCATCGAATGCCGCGGTATGGGTAAACTCTTTCTCCAAATTTCTCTTGTATTCGCTGCCCCAGCTAGGGCCACCCAATATACCACCTGACAGGGCCATCTCCATGGGTTTGCCGGCACTGAAGTGGCGCGCGTCGATGCCGCCTCCACCATAAAAGCCTAGACTCGGATCGAGCTCATAGAAATCATGCATTACCCGCGTCGCAGGCACACTCTTATAGGCATTGACGGGCTCGTCAAAAAGACCGACAGCGGTAGAGTAGCCATTAAACATGAGATTCGTTCCAACAACGCCACTGGAGTTCGCCAGGCCGTCGGGGTGTTGACTTGATGCTGACGCGAGCAGCAGCCTGGGTGTCTCGGCGCCATTCGCACAGAGCACAACAGCCTTCGCGCGCTGGGCGTGCTCCGTGCCATCCTCTTCCCAGTAGAGCACTTCATTGGCACGCCCACTCTCATCGGTGTTGACTCGGGATACGGTGCAACCGGTGCGCAACTCACAATTGCCTGAAGCGAGTGCCAGAGGAATCATGGAAGCCATCGAGGACGATTTCGCATTCACCTCACAGCCATAGCCATTACAGAATCCACAGTGGATACAACCAGGGCGTCCGTTATGTGGCTGCGACAAGATCGCAACCGGGGCCGGATACGGCGTATAGCCCAACTGCTTTGCGGCGCGCTCTAGTAGCACATCCGACGACTTAACCGGCAAGGGCGGACAAGGATAATCTCTTGAGCGGGGCGGATCCCAGGGACCCGCCAGACCGGATACGCCCACTTCCCAGTCGACCTTGGTGTAGTAAGGCTCCAGATCGTCATAGGTAATTGGCCAATCCGCAAAATTGGTACCTGCGATCGGACCACGAACACTCGCCTCAATAAAATCGATAGGCCTAAAGCGCCAAAAGTTACCGGAGAAATGCACGCTGCTTCCTCCAACATTGTGCGCATAACCAAGCACGCTCTCGCGGGTCTCTGCTTCGTCGTTCACCGTCTTGCGAAACGTCTGCGGATGCCCCTTACGTGCACCCCAGGTCAGGTCATGATTTACATCGTAACCCCATTCGTCATGCTTGAAGTCAGCCGCCTTCAGGTGAGGACCCTGCTCCAACACTACGACCGAGAATCCTGCAACAGAAAGCTCCTTGGCCATGACACCACCGGCTGCGCCGGAACCCACGATGACGAAGTCTACTTCTTCACGAGTCGGATAGCTGGGCTGGGTAGTATTTGCTTGCGCCATTTCTATTCTCCCCTCTCAGCATAATCTGCATCATAGGAACCATAGGGTGGCTGCCATGCATGCCTGTCTTCAAAGCCGATGAGCTGGTAACCAATCTTGTCGCGATTGCCTCCATACTCGGGCAAGGAAAACATGCCAGCAATAGTGAGAAAACGCATAGTGCCGAAGAATGGCGACTCTTCAATCTCTCTTAGCAACTGATCCTGTTGCTCAGGCTCGAGTTCATGAAAATACGAAGCATTGAAATTACGCACTCCTGCGACTTGCAGCTCACGCATTCCCTGGCGAAGGATTTCATGCTCCGCCTCTCTATCATCTGCTAGCACATTGTCGATAAAGTAAATGACGCCAGCCTCTGTAGCGCCGGGGGTTTCATCAGTTGGAACAATTCGTGCTGCAATCGCTAGAAACTCCTGCGCCTCTTCTTCACTAAGCACAGAAAATTCTTCGTTATTCATCTGTGCTTGCTGTGAACGCTCACAGGAAACGAGTATGGCCGGCAGGCTTAACAAGATGATTGAGTTGCGTGCCGTACCAGTTGCCGATCTCAAGAATGCGCGCCGAGAAAATTGCTGCTCTTCCACTGTTGTTCCCCCAATGAATTCTTACAGTTGCGAGCACAATTCACAGCGCAGACCTTCTAGCTGCAGACCTGTTTCGGACTCACAAAGACTGCGAATAGTCTAGCACAGGAGAACATCGATAGAACCATCCCATCAGGCTGCGGACCTTTTTAATCAGAGTGTGCTCAACAATGGAGCACTCAATCATTGCCATAGGAAGAGGAGCATGATCTTCGACGGGGAGTTCTGGAAGGACGCACCGAGCAGGATTTTTCCACAGAAGAACAGAAGAGTTAGCTATCAGGTTTGCTAACTTAGCGCGGCCTGCAGACAGAGGCGAAAATCCGAAGGCCGCTAGCGAGTCTCACTCATCAGAAAGCGAGTTAGATAGTCTGTTTGGCAGGATTAAAGAAGTCTATATTTTCTGCGTTCAATGGAAACTGCAGTGCCGCGGTACTCTCATCCACGCTCGCCAATTCGCGTATCGCCTGCTGCAGGTGCTTGGGCTCCAGGACCAGCCCGGCGCTACTGTTATCGAGCTGTAGTGTACTCGGATTTATCTTCAAGGCATTGTGCAAGTCATCGGTCGCACCAACGACTCGGTTACCCCAGGACGCACCCTGCTGGATAAACATGGCACTGCCTATGCGCCAATGATCCTTACCACCGCCGGCGTTGTAATAGGGCTTACGCCCGAAGTCCGACCCCAGGGTGATTACAATCTTGTCAGCAAAACCACCGGCCTCAGCCGTATCGAAGATATAGGTAATGAGATCTGTGAGCTCGGCCATAGAAGAGAAATGATCGTCATCATGATTTTGATGGGTATCAAATCCGCCTAGCCCTAGCTGACAGGACACACATAGCCCCGACTGGTAGGCGATCAATGCCAGCTGTGCAGCCTGATTGTCTCGACCTCCCTCGAATGTCGTTGGCAACAGATCGGCGAACAGTTTCAAGTCGTCCCGAGTTGCGTTCGCCAGCTGCAGAGAATTCATACCTTCGATCTGTCGCGGCAATAACTGATTACTACCCTGTAGTCTGGCGAGGCGCGCATCTTGATATTGCGTAATCAGACTAAGCTCATTGTCCTCTATCAAACCGTAGCTGCTGTCTCCATCCTGTACCACCGAGTCGTTCACCAGATTCCTTATTACATCCGGATTCTGCAGTCGACTGAACCGCGCTATCCCCGCAGTCTCGTTATAACCGGCTGCGTGCACTAGCGATAGGGGCAACTCGGGGCCAATGGCGTTTGATGCAATGGCGCCGAAGCTTGGATAGCCAAAACCCAGGCGTCCGCTCCAGGTATGTCGCCGGCCATCGTCATGAGAATTGGTCTGGGTATCGATGCCATTGATCACCATCATGTCTTGATAGAAGCGCTCGAAGAAAGCCTTGTTGTTTGCAACCGGAGCATAGGCAATATTGCCGACCTGCTCGATGCTCGCCGAGTCGGCCCAGTTGTTTATGGTTCTCTCCCCAGCAATATTTGCCTTGGGATCACAGAAGCTAGTCACATCCCAGCCGCCAATGGCAGCAATATTAATGTAGAAGGGACCGCTATAGGGCTCAGCCGCCGCAGCGATACCCAGCGGCAAGGGAGCAGTAGCACTCAATCCGGCCATGCCTAAAAGTTTTGTAAATTCACGTCTATTCATGATGACTCGTCTCTCAATTTTCGGTGGTCTACTATTCGTGAATGAACTTATAGTCACGGATCATGTAGTTAACAATCGCAGTCCAGCTGCGCAGAGTCTGATTGGGATCGGTTAATACAGGGTTAGTGACGTTATCAGTAATGCATATCTCTGAATCGCTGATCACACTAGATCCCTTGTTGGCGGCAAGTCGCGCATTCCATATCGCTGAAAAAAGATCGAAGGTCGCATCGATCTCGGCATCATTTATTGCCAGCTCCTCACCAAGCAGGGTGCTATGCAGATGCTGTATATTGCTGCGAATAGCCGTCTCTGAATTCGTCGGCAGGCTGGTTAACTCGACGAAGGGAAATAGTTTGCGCTGGCTCTGAGTCAAGCCGAACTCTTGCGCGGTGATGGGACATGAGACTTCATTCGCCATGGCAGTAACCACAGTGCTCATCAGCGTTGTCAGATCGGTGGCTCGCTCTGTAATACCAAAGGAATCAATGCCGCCATAGATAAGACCATAGACTTGTTCGAGCGCACTGAAGCTGCCGTAGTCCCAGCGAAACCCTGTAATGGATTCTAATTTTCTGTTCAGCTGTTCCGGGGTCAATAGCTTGCCGGTACCTATCTGGTCCAGCTCCGTTTCCTGTGCCGAAGTAATCGCATCTACCGCATTTGCGCGGAAGTGATCGCTAAGAGTCAGGTCTACCAGTAAATCTTTCAAATTGTGCGCGCCATTTCCTGCGCTGCCGGCGACGAATCTGGCCGCGACATCTTGCAACATTTCCTGCTCGACGCTTTAGGCGGCGAGCTTGGACTCATAGTCGAAATCTTCCGGGTTCTCCGGAAGCGTGTAGGCATCGCGACCCATAACGGCGGGATACCAGAAATAAACTGTGCCGTAACCAAAGCGCGGGTCTTTCACAAATTTCTCGGCCAGCCACTGAATGGAGTTGTCACTATTCGGTGCTAGCTCTTCGCCAAAGCCTGGCGCAAGCATATCGGAGTACCAAGTATCACCGGGTTGATAGTCGCTATTGGGATCGAAGCGATAGGAGCCGGGCAGAGAATGCAAACCACCGGGCTTGTCTTTATAAAATCCGTCGTCACCGTAGTTCTGGAAGGCACCCGCAACCGGGTCCATGATGTTATGACATACGGTGCAATTTGAATTGTTCAGTGTTGGGTTGTTCTCATCTGCCAGGGCAGATTGATCTGTGGTGCGCGCTGAGAGCCCTTCGATATCGACTCCAAGAAAGAAATAGTAGGCCCAACGGGCGCGGGCGCGGTTTCGGTTTGTATCTGTTGATGGGAAGCGGCTTAGAAAAGCTGGGGAGTTGAGCAATCCTGCATGGGGGTAATCTGTAGCAATATTATAACTGGCGTTTGGGTTGTTCTTTCCACATTCGGTGCAACGATAGTATTCGGTGATCCGTCCTTCACGCCATTCGCCCGGATCACCTGAATCGTCGAAGGTAACATTTCCTCCGTAGACCTCCGCCGAATACGGATTCACCATGATGTAATCCGCAGTCAATACTTCGGTATAGGGTCTTTCGTTTGTAACCAAATGAGAGACCAGGCGCAGCGGCTCCTGCGCAAGCGCCTCCGAGGTGAGACGCTTGTCGGAGCCGACCGGGCCGGGCACCTGAAAATACTGATAGGAGTTCGGATAGTAGGCTCGATCCACGATACTGAAGATGCTTGTCGAGAATGCCTCCGTAAGCAAGCGGTCGTTTGTCGTCTCCATCAAGAAGTTCTCGAAGCCCTCGCCAGACATCAGCGCACGAACTGCCACCGCCAGGTCTTCCTCGCTACCCGCGTAGAGCAGAGCCGCCTTGCGCAGGGTTTGCTCGTTGTTCATCTTCGCGACGGCGGCGAAGATGCTCTGCACATTGCTGCCATTGCCGGCGACTTCATTCTGCACACTCGACACGAATTGCGACCAATCAGCGAAACCTGCACTCTCAGCTGCAAGGACGGCGCCTCCACCATGACCAATACCCTGTGGTCTTGATAAAATCTTGGAGCTGCCATTTGGCACATTCTTTATGTAGTCGAGAAGCGTGTTGTAGTTTGTATCCTGAAAGCCCTCAACCCCGCTAGTAGCATAGACTAGCGGAGTACCCCCAGCAGAGCCCCCGCTAACATGACAGCCAATGCAATTGCTCTGTATTATCGGCGAGGAGATATTGGATCTGAAAAAAGTGAGACTTGCCGCCTCTGTAACTTCTGGATCAATCGCAACTGTTAGCGGCACGCCGCTGTAGTACAACTCTCCGGTTGCGGCGGTAGTGTCATAGGCAAGGAAGATACTTAGTGTTGCGCCAGCCAGGCCTGCGGGCCCGAATGCCACATTCTCCAGGATTGTGATGGGCTCGCTCGCCTGCAGTGTCCTGCCAGGTAGGGTCGCCTGCAAATTCGGCAGGGTTTGATCCCAGATAGCATACTCACCCGATTCGAGACGCATAAAGATGTCCTCGCCCAGCTGAATCAAAAGGTAGATGTTGCCCACCGTATTTACATGGCCGCTCTCGACCTGCACCTCGGTGAAGATATCCAACGCCTGGTCGGCGCCGAAACTGGAGCCAAAGCTAGCACTGTTATCAGCCGTTGCCCCGCCGAAGAACTTAGCGGTGGTAGCCACCCCCGTACCCGTCGACGGGCTGCCTAGCTCTGGCAGCTGCGCCGCAGCAAGGCTGGAAAACAATCCCAGGCAGGAAAATAGCAGACTATAAGCCAGCAGCTTCCCCCCTGCGCATCGCGTCAATCTAGTTACTTGATATTTCATAGTCATAATCGCTCTATCCCAATTAACACGGGTTATTTAACCATATTCGATCAATCTAAATGCCGAATAGACCACAGTTTCGAAAACGCTTCCAGCTACAGGAGACCGAAGTTTGCCCTGCTATTGCTAGTCAGACGGTTTGCCTAACTGCATTTGCTCCCTCTGGGTCCGATGCCCTTGGTGTATATAACGCAACATCCCTAAAAGGGTTTACCCGGAGACGAAATCTACACTGCTTAGGATCGCAGCCCCTCCAGAATAAGCCACTTGAGCGAACTAGAAACCCGCGCGCTGGGAAGGATGCGCCTCGATTCCGCTCCTATTCAAGAGGAAAATCAGATGAGAACCAAATTCATTTGATAATGATTCTCATTTAGAATAAGATTCACGCTGAAAGGAATTCGCAGCAATCAGGCAGCTTCATGAAGCACAGCAAACTACTATTAACTCTGGCGATCTCGGCAGTAAGTGCCTCCCTGGCTAACGCGCAGGAAGTAGACGGCACCATCGAGGAGGTCACCATCGTCGGCAGCCGCGAGCAGGCGCAGCGAATCGCCGGGTCTGCCCACTATATTGGCTCAGACAAACTGGCACAGTTTGCCTATAGCGACATTCAGCGCATAGCGCGCGAAGTGCCCGGTGTCGCTATTCAGATTGAAGACGGCTATGGGCTTAGACCGAACATAGGTATCCGTGGCGTGGCAACCGAGCGCAGCGGTCGCATCACACTGTTAGAAGACAATGTGCTTATCGCACCCGCGCCCTACTCCGCTCCCTCGGCCTATTATTTTCCGACCGTGGGCAGACTTAGTGCTATCGAGGTAGTTAAGGGGCCCGCTGCGATTACCCAAGGGCCTTACACCATTGGCGGCGCTCTCAACATGGTGTCTACGCCAATTCCCACTGAGATGTCGGGCAATATTGTCACCGAGGCGGGCGAAAATTCCACCTACCGCGTTCACGCGACCTATGGTGGCAGAAGTGAATCCGGTTTAGGCTTTCTGCTAGAGACGCATCAGTGGCAGTCCGATGGCTTTCAAGACATCGACCGCAGCGACAATAATACGGGTCTCGATGTCGAGGATTACACGGTCAAGCTTAGCTATGCGCCCAGCGACTCTGCTCACGCAATTGAATTGAAGCTGCAGTCTACCGAGCAGAATTCGAATCAGAGCTACCTCGGGCTTACCGATAGAGACTTCGACAATAATGCGTTTCGGCGCTACGGCATCTCCGCACTCGACAATATCAAAACCGAGCATGAGCAACAGATTCTCCGCTACAGCTACGACATCAGCGACTCCCTCGATGTGTCTGTCACTGCCTACAATAACGAGCATCAGCGTGACTGGTTCAAGACCGAGGGTATCGATATCGATGGCAGCAGCAGCGCCGAAGACTTCGACCGAGCCAGCTGGGCCAATGTGCTTCAGGCTATCAATAGCGGCACAAACCTGAGCGGCCTCAACCCAGATCAACTTCAATCCATACTGAATGGCAGTAGCGACACGGCTCCCGGCAGCATTCAGCTACGCTCGAACAAGCGCGAATACTTTTCTCGCGGCTTACAAGTGGGACTTAACTTCAGCGGCATGATAGGCAGTAGCCTACACGATCTTGAATTCGGCATTCGCCTGCACGAAGACGAGGAAGATCGACTGCAGCGCAATAGTAACTACAGTCAAAACAATGGGGAACTCACGCTCGATGATCTTGGCATTCTCGGCAATGCCGGCAATCGAGTACAGCAAGCCCAAGCCCTAGCTATCCATATTCATGACAATATTCAACTAGGGGATTGGACACTATCACCAGGCCTGCGCTACGAAGATATCGAGCAGAAGCGAACACGCTTTGCAGACGGTGAGCTTAGAACTTTTCGGGACTCACGCCAGAACGACACGCAAGTCTTTCTCCCGGGGCTGGGCATTCTCTATCAGGTGAATGATTCACTCTCTCTGCTAGGCGGCGCACACAAGGGCTTTACAGCGCCTAGCAACTCACCCAACGTCGATGAGGAAACTGCTTTTAACTATGAGCTAGGCTTCCGCTACCAGAACGGCTCCTTGTCCACCGAGCTCATTGGCTTCATGAGCGACTACGACAATATACTCGGCGAATGTACCTCTTCATCGGGGTCCGACTGCACGATTGGCGACGCTTTCAACGGCGACGCCGCAACGGTTGCAGGCCTGGAACTACTAGTCAGCGCAAACCTTGCAAGAAGCAGCAGTTACAGAATTCCGGTATCGCTGAGCTACACACTGATCGATGGCGAGTTCGACACCGACATTGCCGATACGGATTTCTTTGGCTCCGTTAGCAAGGGCGACCCATTACCCTACCTGCCCGAAAACCAGTTTCTTGCCTCGGTAGGTTTTGAGAAGAACAATTGGGCCGCCTATCTTAGCGGCAACTATGTGGACGAGGTCTGTGTGCGAGCATCTTGTGGTGACTTCGAGAAAACCGATAACACTTTCACGGTGGACGTCTCAGCGAACTACCAGTTTAGCAGCGCATTGAATTTCTATGCCCGCGTAGAAAACCTAACTAGCGAGGAAGATATTCTCGGCCGCCAGCCCTATGGCGCACGCCCGAACAAAGACCGTACCGTGACGGCGGGACTTCGATTCAACTTCTAAGTGTAGAGTTAACAGTGCGTCGGATTGGATTGTGCGGCGGCAGTGACCATCACCAGCCCAGCGAAACCTAAGGCGCATCAACCATCATAAACGTTGCAGTAGTCTTCGCAATTAGCTTGTCTTCACAGTAGACCGCTATCTCCGTTCTGAATAATCGCTTACCCGCATGGATGACCTGGGCACGCGCCTCCAGAATTTTGCCTAGAGGTGGGCGTATAAAAGCAATTCTCAGATCGGTGGTAGCAGATGATTTTCCCTCGGGGCGAATCGATCGCACCGCCACCCCCGCTGCAGTATCTGCCAGTGAGGTCAGTGCGCCGCCATGCACACGACCTCCGGTGTTCATATGGTGGCCTTGAAGCTCCAGCCTGCAGACACTCTTGCCCTGACCCACCTCCATAATCTTGATGCCAAGAAAGTCTCCATAGGGACTCGACGGCAATTCTCTGTTGCTCATTTATGCGTACTTGGTAGATAGTTCGCGTTCAGGGACCTTGAGGTGCCTCGGCCATGGCCTGTATCAGATCGATCAGTTTAGCTACGTCTCTGAGATCAGCGATCTCGGCGGGAGAATGACTGTATCTGCCAGGCCATGACAATCCAGCATTTGGCGCACCATAGACTGTGAAGGTGGTGCCGTCGGTACCACCTTGAGTCAGACCAACCTGTGCGTCTATGCCCGCCGATGCAGCGATACCTCTATTGCGATCGTACTCATAGGGTGTGACCATGCTCGCACTTTCGATAGAACGAAGCACGGGCCCGCTACCTAAGGGAATGTAGGCAAAATGCGGCGACTCCAGCGGCGTATCCGATGAGACAAAGGTGTCGATGCTGTAGGCACGCCGCGTCCTCGCGCCCACCGCCGCCGCGATGGCAGCGGCGCCGCGCAGCCCTCCCTCTTCTCTTACTGTCCAAGCAAAGATTACTCGATTCGTGATTGCCTCAGGATCAATCTGATGTAGCGCCATGAGCAGAGAGGTAGTGCCGACCCGGTCGTCCAGGGATCTGGAGGAATAACGAAAGGAGCCCATCCTATGCCCCTCCTTATAACCGGTAACTCCCATGCCGATGCGAACACCGGCGGCGGCGAGTTGCTCAGCACCCATACCGAACCACGCTGTCACGGCAGCTACCTGTTTTATTTCGGGATTGCTACGGGTATTAAATACACCGCGTAACGAGGGCGCCTGGGCTTGTGAGTCGATATTGATAAATGGATCGAGTTGCAAGAGTGCAGGCTGCCCCTCCCATGCAGTGCTTACCACACCACCCAAACGGGTCAGGTTGACCACTCCATCAGCATCGATACTCTCAACCTCATAGCCTACCTCATCCATATGAGCCAGAAATACGGTCGCCTGACCCGCGGGACCGAATTCAACCCACATATTTCCCATCGCATCGAACTGAGCCAGGTCTGCCGCCCAATCTGGCATCGCATCGAGGATGATATTTCGTATAGGCCCCTCATGACCCGGCACAGCGGATCTTTCAGCGACCTGATCGAGAAGGCCCTCGATCTCCATCAGGCGATTGACGTTCTGCGCAGCGCCCCAGCGAGATCGTTCATTATTTAGAACGGCAGCCTGTTCCGGTGCTGCGACCCAAGCGGGCCTATCCGCAGCAGGATCTATTGAGCCCACCATGGCATCCAGCACCCTATTCGCGCCATTGAGACTAAGGCGTTCCATCAACGCATCGGCGTCGGTCACCGCCGGTGTAATAAGCCTTATCTCAGGCATCTCACTTCGAGTCAGGACAGTATCCGCTCTAGTTCCGAGCCCATCGACTATTCGATCGCCAAACTCCGCCTGACCCGCACCGAGGACAATGACTTGCTCCGGCGCGGAGTCTTTACTAATTCCCGCGGCGAGACCTATCCAACCAAACACCTGCTGTACGCTTATTAAGTATTTGGTACTGCCAGTGGTGCCATTGATTCCTGCCTCTGCGGCCGCGACCAAGGCAGCGCAGCCGATTCTGGAGCCAGCTCGCGGGCCTGCAATCTCATCGGCATAGGACCATTGGGGAATGTGACGTAACACAGGGTCTAATAGGGCTATGCCCATGCCGCTTACTTCGTCTGCGGACTCGGCGCCCACATCGAGCCAGAGATCATTCTGCGTTACGACCGCCGTCTCGTTCCTGTGCTGCGCCGCGAAGTGCCCGTTAGCGACTGCCGTCACCCCCACCACCGGCCCATCGCGGGTTAAGACTCGCAACTGCTGTCCCTCGTGGGTCTGATCCCAAAGCGGGTGACGTGACCCGTTTCCGATTCTATGCAGACGTAGATAGCCCTCTGCGGTAATCTGACTCACGGCATAGCTATAGGAATCCAAGCCACAGGCAACGACCCGCAGCGGCTCGCCCCTACCCACAAGCTTACTCAGGTTGCCATAGCTATCTCGTTCCCAGCCTGTGTATTCTTCCTCGATCAACTCCATTGCCAGATGCTCATGCCCGGTAGGCGCATCGATTGCGACCCAGCTAGACAACAACTCGACCTCCGATACCTGGGCAGAAAGACTCTGTCCCACGGGTAGAGTCAGGAGCAAGGTCGAAACTACTAACAAATGCCGTTTATAAATCATAGTGATTCCATTTATTGCGCCAGCCTGTAGGCAATGATGTAGCCTCCCTCTGGGTCTTCCTGATCAGCGGGCAGTACGCGAAAGCCATTGCCATTGTTCGAGTTAAAAACGGGCACGGTAATAACAACGGTCTGTTCTCCAGCCGGAGAAAGATAGCTCATCGGTGTCGCATGAGCCGTAAACGGCAGGCTATCGCTCCACAATTCCCTGCCGTCACTAATATTCGTAGCGCGAATTGTATTGTCGAAGGTGCCCGCACTGAATATAAGGCCACCTGCCGTGGTAACTGTACCCGCGCTCTGTGGTGTACCAATTGTCACAGGTAGTCGCGTCTTAATGCCAAGGGGCCCACTCTCTTTCGCCGAGCCTATGGGGCGCTCCCAGAGCAGCTGTTTTGTCTCGAGGTCTATAGCAGCAAGAACGCCCCAAGGCGGCTGATTACAGGGTATGCCCAAGGGAGACAGAAAACGCACCGTGGTATGGGAATAAGGCGTGCCCAATTGATTTCCCTGTACCCCCTCGGGCAGCTCATCCCTTGGAATGAGTGTTAGCTGATTGCCCAATAGCATTGGGTTCACTACCATGATGTTGTTCACCTGATCGACACTCACCGAACCCCAGTTGTGACCTCCAGCATTACCCGGAAACTGAAATATCGTGCCCGCACCCGGAACGGTGAAATGTCCGTCGTAGCGCATCTTCTTAAACTCGATGCGGCACCAGAGTTGATCCAGAGGGGTAGCACCCCACATCTTCGCCTCCGACAGGTCCTCCCGAAAATTAGGTAGGTCAACAGCGAACGGCTGCGTCGCCGCCACATAATCTTCCGGCACTCCGCCCTCTTGCGGTACGGGTAAATCCTGAATATCGAAGATGGGCTCGCCCGTTACTCTATTGAGCACGAAGACTTCAGAACGTTTGGTCGGCACCAGAACAGCAGGCACCTTTTCACCGTTCTCGCCAGGCAGATCGATCAGGACAGGCTGCGAGGGAACGTCGTAATCCCAAATGTCATGATGCGTGGTCTGGAACGACCAGCGCACAGACCCGGTCTCTCCATCGATCGCCACCACCGAGCTTGCAAACTGCTCACTAGACTCGAGACGCTGACCGCCAAAATAATCAGGAGTCTCATTGCCGGTTGGCGCATAGATCAAGCCCAATTCCTCATCGACACTGAATAGACTCCAGACATTGGGAGTGCCACGAGTATAGACCTCGCCTCGAAGCGGCTCGCTATGAATCCCCGGCCTACCCATATCCCAAGCCCAGGAAAAATCTCCTGTGAGTGCATCGAAGGCACGTACCACTCCGGAAGGCTCACCGACGCTACGATTGTCGAGAACCCAGCCCCCCACTACGGCATTGCCGCGAACGATGCCTGGAGGGGAGGTCTGAAAGTTAAATATCCTGGGGTCATTTCCCATCCCAATTGTTAGGTCGATCTCCCCCTGCTCTCCAAACCGGGAACAACGAGCACCGCTAAGGGCATCAATTGCGATCAGCCTGGCGTCGCTAGTCGCCGTTAGTATTCTTTCCGAACATTCCCCCTGATAATCAGCAGGCGCCTCAAAATAGGAAACACCGCGACAGCCAGTCGTAAAGTAGCGAGCAAACTCCAAATGTTCTGGATCGATTAGCGGATCAAACTGCCAGCGCAGCTCACCACTGTCTGCATCCAATGCGATGACTCTGTTACCACCGGTACACACATACAATAACTCGCCCACCTGCAGCGGTGTAGCCTTGAAGGAACCGCCTGCATTCGTGCGATAGGTCCAGGCCACTTCTAACTCGTCTACGTTGTCTCGATTAATCTGATCCAGAGGCGAGTAACGACTGCCGCCCACATCATTGCCGTAGCTAGGCCAATCGCCCGCCGTATTAACCGTATTAATCCCAGAGCGCGCAGACAGAGGGTTGACCTCATAGCCGTAACCATCGACTGCAATATAGGCCAACAATGCTACAGAAACTGCCACTGCATAGAGCGGATATTTAGAAGCCAATAAGGCTGGAGGATTTCCGTGATGCAGCGAGTGACGCAGCCATGGCGTCAGAAACCACGCGCCGAGCACAGCGAAGGGTAGGATTCTCGGGAGTAATGCCCAATGATTCGTGCCGGACTCATAGAGAGACCACAGCACCGTAATCACCATAAAGACAGCATAGATCATCGGCGCCGCCGAATTCCGCTGCCACAGCCTCACAGCACAGGAGATCAGAAAAAATCCTGCGATCAGATAGTATAGGGAGCCACCCAGAAGAACTAACTGCAGACCACCCAGCAACAGCGGTATGGCGAGTAAGAATAAGATACCAGGAAAAACACGAGGAGCTTTACTGTCTGAATGAGCATTCATAGTAGTCGCCTTTTATTATTTTTCAGCTATTCACCACGCATCACGGTGCCATAACCATAGCAAAAGACTATACCCAAAAAGCAAGCGTGCAGCCATGCCGATGAGAAATCAGGATCTAGGAGCTAGGGAGCTTTCCCTTCTCTCGCTCTCTCTGCGCCTCCTTAAAGCGGAGTTTCTCCTGCTTTCCCTTCTTTATAGCGGATTGCATAGGGGCTCCAATATGCGGCTCTCCCCGTTGCTGGGCAAGCTGCATCTGGCGCTCACGCTCGGCGAAGCGACGGGTTTGTTCCTTGGTATGTTTGTCATAGCAATGGTGACAGCTAACGCCCTTCCGATAGTGCTCGCTGTCCTTGTCCTGTTCAGTAATGGGACGACGGCAGGCATGGCATTGATCGTAATCGCCCTTTTCCAGCTTATGGTTAACCGTCACTCGATTGTCGAAAACAAAGCATTCACCCTCCCATCTACTATCAGTTTCCGGCTGCTGTTCCAGGTATTTTAAAATCCCACCTTTTAGGTGAAATACATCCTCAAAACCATGTTGCTTTAAATAGGCTGTCGATTTCTCGCAGCGTATGCCACCTGTGCAAAACATGGCGACTTTCTTATGCACAGCAGGGTCGAGATTTTTCTCTACGTATTCGGGAAACTCCCTGAATGAATCTGTTTGCGGATTGACCGCATTCTTGAATGTTCCGATCTCCACTTCATATTGGTTGCGGGTATCCAAAACGAACACCGCCGGGTCCTCGATCAGCGCATTCCAATCCTCTGGCTCAACATAGGTGCCAACGATATGAGTAGGATCGATATCCTCGACCCCCATAGTGACTATCTCTTTCTTAAGTTTTACCTTGGTTCGATAGAAAGGATTTTCGGCGACGTAAGATTCCTTGGCCTCGATGTCCGCAAAGCGCTCGTCTGTCGCAAGCCAATCTAGCACGGAGTCGATACTCCCTCGACTGCCAGCGATCGTGCCATTAATACCCTCGGCCGCAAGCAACACAGTACCGCGCACATCATGCCTGAGCATTAGCTCGAGCAAGGGTGCTCGATAAGATACATAGTCGGGAAATTTCGCGAAACGATAGAGCGCGGCGACAACTACGTCATTGGCAGTGCTATTCATGATCATCCTCAGCTGACTGGAACGTAAATCCAGCGCATTCAATAGCAATTGATTGTACTAAAAATTGCGCAGACTTGTAAAAAACTCTCTCATTCCGCGCAAATTTCTTAGATAATCTCATCCCCTCTACCCTCAGAGCTAAGCAAAATGAATTACTACAACTGGCTATTTACAGCCATCGTAATTGGGGCATTCATCCTGTCCACAAACATGACATCGCATTTCGTTACGGAGTTAGGCGAGAAGAAGCGCGCAGCTCCTGAGCGTGCCATCTACGTTTCTAAGATCATTAACTTTGCACTCGCAAGCCTGGGCCTCTTCGTACTGTTTTTTATATGGGGCGTAGACTACAACGGTGTGCTTCTATTCGGCTCCTCAGTGATCGCCATAGGTGGCGTCGCCCTATTTGCACAGTGGTCTATTCTGAGCAACCTGACCGCGAGTGTGGTGATCTTCTTTAATTACCCTGCACGCATTGGAGACTATGTCCGCATCATCGATGCCGAAAACACTCTGGAAGGAAAGATCGTGGACATCAAGGTATTTCAGGTGCTGCTGATAGACAGCGAAGGAAACCTAATCAACTATCCAAACAACCTGCTAATACAAAAGCCCTTTATGAAACTAAAGCAGAAACCACTGGCGAAGCAAAATGACGGCGAGGAAGCGGAAAAAGAGATAGCCTAGCGAATTCTCACCAGGATACCCAGTCATCTACACCACCCTCCATACAAGTCGACGGCACATAAGGTTCACGGCTTGCCAGGTTGTTAATCGTGCAACGAAAGCTGAGAGTATCATCATCATTCAATCGAATCTGAAGATGCAATCCGATATCTGAATTCCCCCACTCCGGCTTTCTCTGCGCTCGCAGCACAAGCACTCTATGAGGCCCTTTTACTTGATACTCTACTCTGTCCCACATTTCGCTTTCCGCACCAAACAGTGTGGAGTAGTTATAAAAAGGGCCACCAAATTTTTGCCCATCCGCGGGTGGCGAGGAAGGTATTTCTAAATCCAATGCATTAGTTCGGTTAAAACCGATCTCCACTCGGCGGCGCAATTCGCTCAGAAGCAATACACCTTCGGTGGTTTGCGCCTTGATGTTGTAATTTATGATTACAGGGAAAGCAACGCTAAGCAGGATTCCAATAATTGCCGTTACAGCCATTAGCTCGATGAGCGTAAAGCCCGAATTTTTGGCGGCCATTGTTTGATGTGCGCGACGAATCATCAGAGCACCATAGCCGTGGGAGTGGGATTGTTTCGGCTGACATACAACTCACTGAAGCCGAGAATTTGCGGGTTAGGATGCCTGACTTCTATGTCGCCAGCTGCTCGCGTAATTATATTGAGAGCGGGGGTCTCCTCGCAGCGCAGGGATGAATCAGGCTCTTCACCCCTTTGCAGAACCGCGGCAATTTCCCAAAACACCTGAACACACAGTGTGCGGCGCTCAATCGAAATTTCTTCCAGTTGAACTTCCTGCGCGCTAAGTACATGCGGGGAACCGATGTCGGTAAACAAACGAAAACCTAAAAACACACAGCCCAATATCACGATTGCCATGTACATTTTTTCACGTTTTTCTATGCTTGCTTCGAGGCGCTGTTTCTTCGGGTCTCGAATCTCGACCACAGGCTCGTTCAAAATTCTATCGTAGTCGCGTCTAGGCTTGCTTTGCGACTCAACGAAAGCTGTGTTTTCCTGATCTCGAGAGCATTTCTCGCAGAATACAGAGGAACCGCTGAAATCCGCACAGATACCGCATAGCGCCGTGGCACACTTCGCACATTCTGCGATAGCCTCCACACTCGGGTGATTTGAGCACTTCAAGCTAAATACTCCGCTTCTCTCTTCGCACCAATCACAGGCCATCCTGACAACGATTTATTCTAGGCGACTCTATACCGCCATCGTGGATACTGCTAGGCTAGAGCCAGAGGGAATTGTCTAGAATCTCAATCGGTAACGACGGGTAGTTTGGAGGGCGCTCCCCACTCGATCCAGGAGCCATCATAGACAGATAAATTGCGATACCCCGCTAAGTAGGCCGCGAAGGTGAGGATACAAGCGGTAAGCCCAGAACCACAGGAAGTAATTAGCCGCCTATCGCTACCGTCGACTAATTCATCGAAGATTTTCTCAAGCTGTGCGACCGGCTTCATCCTGCCGTCGTCAAGCAACTCCGGAAAGGGCAAGTTTTGCGCATTGGGCATATGCCCTCCGCGAATTCCAGGCCTGGGTTCGGGGGCAGTCCCGTAGAATCTGCCGCTGGAACGGGCGTCGAGAATAGCGCAAGCTGAGTCATCTAACGCCGCGAGCACAACGGAAAAGTCACAGAATGACTCGGCCGTATACTGAACTTGAAAATCACCGAGAGGGAATTCTGTCTCTAGGCTATCGCTGGTCGCGAGGCCAGCATCGATCCATGCGCGCAAACCACCATCGAGAACGGCAACCTGTTCATGCCCCATGGCCCGAAGCATCCACCAGGCCCGTGGACTGGCGTAGATACCGACGTCGTCATACACCACTATAATGCTGTTACTATTTATACCGAGCTTTCTTACCTCTTCTTCAAACAATTCCTGTTCAGGCATCATATGAGGCAGAGAGGAATCTTGTTTGCAGATTCTTGTATCGTAATCGAAGCGTCGCGCGCCCGGGATAGCTGTTAAACTCGCATCGCTATTTAGCGACTCATACCCCGGTACGACAGGAGCAACCGAGGCATCCAATACAATAAGCTCAGGCGCATGAATGTTGTCATTCAACCAATTGCTATCGACTAGTGGAGAAGGTAGTTGCAGCATGAAATCAGCCTGTTAGTTTGATCCAATAAAGCGCTATAACTGTTCGGCAAATAATCGCAGCTTTGCTTTTAGTTTTTCTGTATTTTCAGGCCCAATTCGAATCAGCTGCTTCTGCACCTCTACCATATTCTCAATGTTAGCATCCGCATACAGAAACATGACAGAAGGCTTCACTAACTGATAAGGCCCTTCGACATTGGGTGAGCGCAGCACTATATTGATAGCCGAGCGCAGGGTGTCATCGAAATCTACATTTCTATATCCGATTTCCGCATAGGCTTGTTGAAACAACGGCCCAAGAGTCCTATACAGAGCCATGGCCTGCTCCGTATCGACCGAGACAAAGGTGTCGATGATTGAATCAAAGCGAGCATGTGCACTCGGCGCCATGACAAAAAGGTTCTCATCAATATTTCGTACCGGCATTTCCTGCCCTATTCCCTTATAAGGCAGGCCAGTCTGCGGAAATTCACCTCGACTAATATTGTCGACGAACACGACTATGCTGCGTATCAATTGCTCGTCGGCGAGCACGCTAATTACTGCCGCACCATTTTGCAATGCACGTAACCCTTCAAAGACGAATGCATCGCTGTCATTCAGACTGGGTAACTGAACGACCTCGGACGGCGCCTCTTGCAAAACCGGCTCTGTAATTTCCACTTCAACTGGAGGCTCTTCTATTACCGGCGCCGTAGCGATGGCCGGCGGCTCATCCCTGGGCTGCAATCGCGTCTGCGGAAGACTGGGAGTCCTCGCAGGAGCAGGCTGGGGAGCCACTTGCGCAGGCGTCGCTGGCACGATCACGGTTGTGGTACCCGTAGGGGCTTCAAAAGTAGCCGCCAAGTACACCAAATACAATAGCGTTAACACGGCTAAGGCCGCGATTACCCAGATGCCAGCTTTTGACATTAAATCACTCCAATAGTGCGGTTGCTTGTGTGAGAAACTAGATGTCTAACATTTTGTCACAGCCCCTGACAGGCTACAACACAGTACACGGCACCGTCAGGCTATTGTCATGAACTGCCCCATTTAGGACAGATTGCACTAGCCTCAATCGATTACTTGCCGCGCTGAAATAAAAAACCCGAATGCATACTCACATCCGGGTTTAATTACTGCATTCACACTGTCTTGTATTACAAGACATGAACTGAGAAACATAACATGAGACTCAGTTCTGTGATTTATACCTTAGGAAAACCCAACTCTTCCATCGTACGGGTTAAATCCTTGCCTGCCGTTGCTGGCTTGGTTTCCTTGTCTATCTTAAGAATTGTACCGTCAGCACCAATGTAATAGGTCCAACGATTAGCGAAACCAGCCGCCATCAACACCCCGTAGTCAGTTGTCATCTTCTTCTCTGGATCTGCAAGAATCGGAAAACCAGCCGCATGCTCTTCAGCAAAAGCCGTATTGTCTTCAAGGGTATCTACACTAGCCATGAAATAAGCAACGTCAAAACTTTCAATTTCTCTTGCACTGTCACGCAGCGCTTTACATTGCATAGTTCATCCGCCGGTGAAGGCTTTAGGAAAAAAAGCAATTACTACAGGCTTCTCGCCCAGAAACTGGGACATGCTATAGGTCTTGCCATCCGATGCCTGCAAAGAAAAATCAGGTGCTTTATCACCCACTTCCAATGCGGCAGCAAATTGACTTCCCAGCGCGACGGCAGCTAATACAGCAGCCAGCGTAAGCCGAGTTAGTCGGTTAACAAAATGAGACATAATCTCCTCCGGTTGTTTAATACAGACCTGAGTCGCGGACGCGTTACAGGACAGGGCTATTGAACACTTTGTACTACCGATTTTCCAGTAAAACAGGGTCAGATTCCGGGATAAATGCGACTAATAGGCACGTCTCGCCCGTTATTCGGCATTCAGAGCCTAATCGAGGACGTCTGCAGCAAGAGCTGCCTTAGAACAACCGCCGCGACCTGGACTGTCTGAGCAGCTGAAATGTCTCTGTCTCGAGCTCAGCGATCTGTGCTTCGAGCTGTTGGCGCTCTTGCAGGCCGAGCTCATCGCTATGCTCATAGATCTGTTTCAGCATGTCGATGGAAACCTGAACGGCCTTGGTCCTTCGATTGAGGGCTAAACGCTTCGCATCCCTTTGTGATTGGCGATAACGCGGGTTCTCAACCTGAACACTAACGCACTCCCTGACTACCTGCCCCGACGCATTGCGTGCATTGCGACAACGCTGTTGGTTGATATAGCGACTGACAGTACCCTCAAACGACGTATAGGGAGTAGTCGCTATAGCCCTTACCAGAATCAAATCTGCCTCGGACTTACCCTGGAGAACATCAATCTTTTTCACTGCCCTGAAGTTGGGCTGGACTTCCAGATTAAGCAAGAGGCGCTCATAGAACTCGCTAAGTTCTTCCGCACTGCGCGAATAGGAACGATAGCTGAAATCGAGCAGGTTCTGTCGTAGCAAACGTAGCTTCCAGGCGCCGTAATTCTCCGCCGCCTCCAAGTAGGCGAGATCAGTCAAATCGTATAGGCGAGTGCTGATGTGGTAGCGCAGTTCTTGCAGGTCATCCGCTGCTTTCCAGTTCCGCATCTGACTATTACTCTCTATCAGAGACTGAATGATAGGCAGCTGCTGATCGCTATACAGACCCGTGTTGATCCGGCTTATCTGCAGGGCATCGGAATAGACGGAAATCGCCGATTCAAAATCTTCCATCTCCTCAAACAGTGACGCCAAATCCGCATAAGCCTCTCGCAGTTGAGGCGCATAGATACCCTGACTACCCTGAAGCTCATCGATCGCCTGCCGACGCAGGGCTAACTGCTGCGCGATTTCTTCCTCACGGGCACGCTGCTGCGAGTCAAGCTGATCATTCTCTGCACTGCTATCCAATTCAATTAAGCCCAGCTCGGTATCGCCTGGCGGCTGCTGCGCTAGCGCAGGACTAGTTACCAAGACAGCCCCCAGAATCGCCAAGGCAAGGCAGGGCAGAACCCGCCAAACTTTGCTGGCACAAGAGATTAAAGGACTGTACGTGTTTATTCTCATAGTTCTACCGGTTACAGCAACGGCTCGCCTTTGGGGGAGCGAGTCTATCTAACACACTGTATTTAAGAGCCTTTTACTTCGCCATGGCGGTGTATATCCCTGCCCCTATCAGTGTGGCAATTTGCGGCCTACTTGGTCAAGGTATCAATCTACCCGAAAGCGCGCAGTGCAGGCGACGAGTAGATTCTCACTCCTCCAATTTGACCTACTCTAGGCCAGACTTTCGTTATTACCGCTAGAGCAGAATTCGCTACGTTAACAATCGTTGCCTTACTTAGTATTCCAGATTCCAGATGCCAGGGCCTTTGCGCATACGGCATATGGCGGAATCCTGGAAACCGCTTTCCGGCCTAGCTCAGCGGACCTAAAGCAAAAACCGAGGTGTCGATGAGGTACATGTCCGGAAATTTCCGAACCTCGATGCGTTCAAACGCTACAAGAAGGACGGCAGGCTGAAATCTCTAGAGGCTCTACGTGAGCAGACGAACTGCGCCACAACGGTGTAGGTAGCTGCCGAAGAAGTTCGCTACCCAAGCCCTCGATAGAGAAAGCTCTGCCCTCTCCCGCTGCAGTTGCAGCGTCACGACAGCGGCAAAGATCGAGCCACTACCGCGCATTTTCTCAGCGTCTTCACCTCGCTCTGGAAAATCTCCCCCACACCCCGTCTACGCTACAATGTTGCATGACAAAAAGCAGTAGCTGCGTTACTCTCAGAACCAGTATTTGTTGGCCCTGTGCACCTTTAAAGCTGTCGCGGGAAAACCCTGCGAGAGCATCTCTACAGAGCTCACAGCAAAGACCAGCAATCACCGCTACTCCAATATGAGGATCTAATAATGATAAGAACTCGCCAATTATTGAACAGTGCAGCGACCTTCCTGTTGGCATCATTGGCATCTCTGGCCACTGCCCAACAAGATACCGTCGAATGGACAACCCTCGGAAACGACTTTGCCCATACGCGCTTCTCCCCTTCGGAGGAAATCACCGCAGAGAATTTCAGTCAGCTAGAAGTGGCCTGGCAGTGGGATGGTTCCAGCTTCCAGGCGCAGAGTGGCCGCTCAACACCCAGCTATATTAACGGCAGAATGTATACCGTAGCCGGCGCACGACGCCACGTCATCGCAATCGACCCGAAGACTGGCGAAACCATCTGGTCCTACAGAGAGCCCGATACGGAGCGTTATCAGTATTCGATGCGTGCAGACTACGGCAAGGGTGTAGGCTTCGGTCAGGTAGACGGCAAAGACATCATCTATATCATTTCACCGGGTTTCTTCCTTACGGCACTGGATGCGGAAACAGGTGCGCCACTTGATGGTTTCGGCAGCCCCGTCCCGATAGATGGCTTTCCCGACACAGGAGTTGTCGATCTGCTTGCCGATCTCGGTCATCCCTACGACCCCTACGAGGGACTTCCTCTGGAGCGAGGCTATATAACATCTTCCTCGCCACCGTTGGTTGTGAACGATGTAGTCATCGTGGGTAATTCAGCGGAACAAGGCTATAACCAATCTAGGATTGAGAACGTGCCAGGCGACATGCTGGGCTACGATGCCCGCACCGGGGAATTCCTCTGGAAGTTCAACGTGATTCCTCAGCCTGGAGAGTACGGGCATGAGACTTGGGAGAACGATGCCTGGCAGTACACGGGCGACATCTCGTCCTGGGCACCAATTTCGGCAGACCCAGAGTTAGGTCTGGTTTACATACCGACAAATGGCGTGACGATCGACTACTATGGCGGTCATCACCCCGGCGACAATCTCTACGGCACCAGCCTGATCGCATTGAATGCGAAAACCGGCGAGCGAGCCTGGCACTTTCAGATCGTGCATCACGACATCTGGAACTTCGACCTGCCAACGGCGCCGATTCTGCTAGATGTGGAAACCGATCAGGGCACTACTCCCATTGTGGCGCAGACTACGAAACAGGGATTGGTCTATACCTTCAATAGAGAAACCGGCGAACCGATATGGCCCATAGAGGAAGTACCTTTTCCTGCCTCTATAGTGCCAGGAGAGAAGCTGTCTACAACACAGCCCATCCCAACCAAGCCCGCTCCTTACGACATGCAAGGTCTCAGCTTAGCTACTCTGGTTGATTTCACACCAGAGATCCGAGCACAGGCCATCGCTGCCGTTGCCGAATATCAGATGGGGCCCTTATTCAATCCGCCTCTGCACAGAGACAATCCGCTGGGCAAGATCTCGGCCATGATCTGTCCCTCTGGCGCGGTGAATATTACCCATCCCTCTGTGGCCGATCCCACTACAGGCATCCTGTATGTGACGTCCCGGTCAAGCTGTTCCGCTCGCCCTCTAGTATCGGGCGAGGAGGCAGACACCTACTACGACGCCCCAACCGGCACGACGCTTTCACAATATGCAGCAGGCCGTGGTGGAGCAACCCCAAGACATCCCTTAGGCATTCCCCTTTGGAAGCCACCCTATAGCCGCATCACCGCAATAGACATGAACACCGGCGAGCATCTGTGGATGATACCTACCGGCGAGACACCGGCTCGCATTGCCAATCTGCCCGAACTACAGGGTGTTGATATCGGCAATACAGGCACAGGAAATGCCGTAGCCATGGTGACTACCGCAAACCTGCTGATCTATTCAGATGTAGACAGCGACGGCACGCCGCAGCTGTTTGCCATCGACAAGTCCACAGGCGCAGAAATTGGCCGCGTAGAAGTTCCTGCGGCGAGCCGCTACGGTATGAGCTCCTGGACTCACGAAGGACACCAGTATGTCATTCTGCAGACAGGTAGCACACTGACGGCTATGGCTTTGCCAGGTGCAGCAGCACAGGGTTCGGCTGCACACTAGTGCTGATAGAGAATCAAACTATTCAATAACAAAATCTATAATCAGGAGTATGTACATGAACAAAAAATTACTATTAGCTTCCGCTATCGCCATTTCGGCAGCTGCTACATTTAGCACGATCAACTCACAAGAAACCGAAATGAGCTTCTTCATTACGAGTGTGGGCTCGGGCGATGGCGCGAACCTTGGCGGTCTGGCCGGAGCCGACGCCCACTGCGCGACGCTAGCGTCAGCTGCAGGTTCACGCGGCAAGACCTGGCGCGCCTATCTAAGCGCACATGAGACCGCAAGCTCTCCTCGCGTAAATGCCAGAGAGCGTATCGGGTTTGGCCCTTGGTACAACGCCGAAGGCGTTGAGGTAGCTAGCACGCTCAACAACCTGCACAGCGAATATATGCAGCTTGGTAAAGCGAATTCAATTACCGAAAATGGCGATCAGGTTAACGGCCGTGGCGATACCCCGAATCAACACGATATTCTGACCGGTTCTTCACTGAGCGGCCGCCTTATCGATGACGGTGCGAATCACACCTGCAACAACTGGACCAGCAATGGTGAAGGTTCTGCTCAGGTAGGCCATTTTGACAGAACTGGCGGTGGGGCAAACCCAACTTCCTGGAATAGCGCTCACGGCTCCAGAGGTTGCGGCCAGCCCGATCTCGTAGCCACGGGTGGCGCCGGTTACTTCTACTGCTTCGCAATCGATTAATCTTAGCAGGCACCGAAGTTACACAAATGGTGTTGCCTTCGAAGGTAACACCATTTGTTTTTTAAGACAGGGAAAATTATCCAATGAAACTCTATGGTATGGGCCAATCACGATCGTTCCGAGCTCTCTGGGCTCTGGAAGAAAGCGGTCTAGAATACGACTATGTAAACACTACGCTGCGCACCGAAAGCACAGATACCGACAGCGCCAAACACCCCAGCTATCTTGAACTCAATATTCAGGGCAAGGTACCTACCCTGGTAGATGGTGATCTCGTACTTACCGAGTGTTTTGCAATACTGAACTACATAGCCCGAAGCGCACCAGATTCCGGCTTGCTACCAAAGGTAAGCACTCCGGCCTATGCAAAACTTGACGAGCTATCCTATTTCATCCTTGCAGAGCTCGAGCAACCACTCTGGTCTAAAGGCAAGCACATGTTTGCGCTACCTCAGGAGTATAGAATTCCCGCTATGTTCGATACCGCAAAATTTGAATTCAACAAGGCCGTCAATGCTCTAAATCATTTGTTAGGCGAAAATGACAACGAGTATGTCTTAGGCAACGAGTTTTGCATGGTAGACCTTCTGCTTGCACATACATTCAACTGGGCGATCCGGTTCGAGTTCGATGTGCCGGACAAATTCATCGCGCTGCGTGACCGACATTACCAACGGCCGGCTGCACAACGTGCCATGTCTATTATTGAATAGGCCCACACAAGATACTCGGTGCATCTCACTATGATTGCTGTGACAAGACCTTACTCCCACTGGGTCCTCTTTGCGCTGGGCGCTCTTGTATCTCAGCTTGCGGGGGCACAGGCTAGTAGTGGGTATGAACTTTCTCCAGACACGCTAGACTACTACTTGATTCAGGCGTTTCAGGCCCCGAGCGTGAAAGAGCGCATTGTGCTGAATCATATTGGCGTTACGGTGCAGAAGGCGGAGGACGGATATCGAGTAACCGCCGCTCTGGAGGGCTATCCTGCCCACCAGGGAGGAATCGAGCGTGGCGACACTATCGTTCGGGTCAACGGCGAGCCCTATCACCCTGTCTACTCCTTCAACGCCGATGATACCGGCGGTCTCGATTTTACTCCAAAGCCTTCCGAGTACCGCTTGGAATATGAAAGGCTCGGGGCTCTGGCAACCGTCGATACCGTGCCAGTATTCGAGAATCTCTATGACAGCTATCGCACCGCCACATTAAATAGCATGCAGGTATTCCCCCTGGGGAATAAGACTATTGGCTATATACGCTTTTGGGGACTCTCCAGGGCCACTTCGGACTTGTTCTCCCTGGAACTCGCTATGAGCAGGTTTACTAATAGCGATGGCTTAATAATAGATCTGCGTAACTCTTATGGCTATCTGAGCAGCAATCACTTAGACATGTTTATCAGAAGTTCTCGCGTCAGCTTCACGGCATCGAATGACTCCAATTCCCACGCCGCTATAGAATCGGGCTTTGCATCCAGTGCCAACCGTGTATTCACCAAACCGATTGTGGTTTTGATTAACGCCCAGACTCGAGGCGGCGCAGAACTATTTGCGCAGGCACTGTCGAAGATAGGCAGAGTGACCACACTCGGTGAGAATAGCCCCGGCGAGATCGGCTCATTCTCAGTGAACGAAAATACAGTTCGCTATTTACCCGCAGACCAGACCCTCATCAATGGACAGCCGTTCGAGGAAGTTGGAGTTGCACCCAAGCAGATGATCGCCTTCCCCTATGCACAGGAAGGTCGCAGCGACCCGCAGTTTGAAGCGGCAGTAGATGTTCTGTTAGGAAGAATCTAGAACAGAACAATCAAAAGCCGGGAACCTCGTCCTCGCTCTTAATTGATTTCCAGAGCAAGCTATGGTGATCGAAACCATTTTCAATCGTAGGCTTGACGATTCTAAAGTACGGAGATAGGTCAAAATCTCGTGGCGTAAAATGCGTAAAGTGCGGCTTGTATAAGAGCGGCACCTCACCCTCTTCCCCCTTCGCTCGATCTCGTCGCGGCAGAATCGGATAATTGATTGACTGAAACGCTTCCGCAATCAGGGTCGAACAGATCGCCTTAGTGGGCTCACCGCTGCCCAGGCTTAGCAGAGATCGCCGGTAGCGATTGGGCACGGCGGGTTTCTGAATAACATAGCGAATTAGATCCACTACGTTCTTCAGATCATACAGATGACCAAGTCGCTTCTTTGCGAATTCCACCAGTTGACCCGATTCCTCTGCACTAAGATTCACCGGCCTGCAGATTCTCAGGTTGAAGTTTGCGTAGTGATCCAGATTAATTAGATGCACCCCATTCTTTAGATCTGCCTCGATAAGATTGAGTTGGGAACTGTCTTCTCCGCTCTCACCTATATAGAGGCAAGCGTGGGACCAGGTTGATTGGGTAAGGTATTTTATTGCTGTACTGATGCGTGTATTGCCGTCGACCAGCACGATATCCCCCTTCTCGAGAGTGCTCGCTACGTCCGCTATCCCAATGGTATCCAGACGCTGATACCCCGGCAGATCTTTGCTGAGAAAGGCCGCGAGGCGCTCGCCGATGATGCGCTTTAAAGAGTTGAACATTGCATCCTTCTTTGGAAACTGACAGTCAGATTGGCACTTATGATGTCCGGAAAATCAGGTATACTAGCTAGCCGATATCAGCGGCAGATGACGAGTAGTAAACTGAACACAACGACAGTGTAATCGAATAGATAGGAGTAGCAAAATGACCAAGGCTTATAACAAATTCTTCATTAATGGCGAATGGGTAGAACCCTCAGGCCGCCCCACGCTTGATGTGATTAACCCTGCGACAGAGGAAGCATTTGCCACTATAAGCATGGGGACCGCCGACGACGTCGACGCTGCGGCAAAAGCTGCCAGAGCCGCCTTCCCAGCCTGGTCACAATCGACAATCGAAGAACGCAAAGCCGTTATTGGTAACATAATCGCTGGAATGAAGGCACGCGGTGATGAGATCGCCACGGCTATCTCCAATGAGATGGGTGCCCCCATGGGTCTGGCAAAGACTGCACAACTGGGCAGCGGTATGGGACATTTTGCCAATATTCTCGGCATTCTGGACAGCTATGAATTCGAAGAAGTGCGCGGCACCACCAAGATAGTGAAGGAAGCAGCTGGTGTCTGCGGATTTATCACGCCATGGAACTGGCCTCTCAATCAGATCGCATGCAAGGTCGCCCCAGCCATTGCCGCGGGTTGCACCATCGTACTAAAGCCCAGCGAGATAGCACCACTGAGCGCCTACATTCTGGCTGAGATTATCGCCGACTCTGGCTTGCCTGCCGGCGTGTTCAATCTAGTCAATGGCGACGGCCCCACAGTCGGCGCGGCGATATCGGCTCATCCTGAAATCGACGTTGTTTCATTTACAGGCTCTACTCGCGCCGGTCAGGAAGTTGCAAAGGCCGCTGCGGACGGCATCAAACGCGTAACCCAGGAGTTAGGCGGCAAGTCTGCGAACATCATCCTCGACGATGCTGACCTGCAGAAATCAGTCGGCGGCGGCGTCATCGGCTGTTTCGGCAATAGCGGTCAGTCATGTAATGCACCCACTCGTATGCTGGTGCCGAAGGCGCGCATGGCAGAGGCGATCGAGATCGCGAAGGCTGCAGCGGCAAAGGCAAGCGTCGGAGATCCGTCCGATGAAAAAACCAGACTGGGGCCGGTAGTTAGCGAGCTGCAGTTCAACAAGATTACAGCCTTGATTGAGAAAGGCATCGCAGAAGGCGCTGATCTGATCGTTGGCGGCCCAGGTCGCCCCGAAGGCATCGAGACAGGTTATTTTATTCAGCCCACGGTATTCGCCAATGTAACGAATGATATGACGATCGCACGCGAAGAGATTTTCGGGCCAGTGCTATCCATCATCGGCTATGAAGATGATGCGGACGCCGTTCGTATAGCGAACGACACCGAATATGGCCTGTCTGGCTATGTATCGGGAGAGCCCGCTCACGCCGAACAAATTGCGAGACAGATCAGAACCGGCATGGTGCATATTAACGGTGCAGGCCCAGACTTCTCCTCCCCGTTTGGAGGATACAAGAAATCTGGAAATGGTCGTGAGTGGGGTCTGGAAGGCTTCGAAGAGTATCTGGAAACCAAAGCCATGCTTGGCGCTGCCTAAGAGGAATCTGCTATGTCAGTTGATGTTAAAAAGGCCGCTATCGATATTGGAATCGTAGCCAAAGACATAGATGCAATGATGACCTTCTATGGCGAAACCCTTGGGCTGGAGTTTGAAGCATCCATTCCCATGCCCGGCGGCGGCACCATGAATCGTTTCAAAGTTGGCGATAGCGTGATCAAGGTCATCGAACTTGACCCCGCCGCACCGGCAGACGCGGCACCCGGCGGTATCCGCGGGGCGCATGGCTACCGTTACTGGACGATTACCGTTGGCAATCTCGAGGAGAGTGTCGATAAAGCGGCGGCTTCTGGAGCAAAAATAGTGGTACCTGCCAAGGTAGTACGCGAAGGCATCACCATCGCCATCATTGCCGATCCCGATGGCAACTGGGTCGAACTGCTGGAAATCTCCTAGCAAAACGAGTCATTGGCTATAAGAACTTTCCAATCGATTCAAAAGGGCAGTAGTTCTCTACTGCCCTTTCACCCACTCCATCACCCACCTCAAAGCGGCGCAGATGACTACTCTAATTCATGAACGCGTAAGGCTATGCCGAACTGGCGACTATCCAAAGATGATCTGCCGCCTGAAGTCAGGCTGGGTAGTGCTGGGCGATGTACAATTCCTCCGTGGTTATAGCCTACTTCTACCCGACCCAGTGGTGCCTCATCTCAACGAGATGGATAATGAAACCCGAAGAACATTCCTCTATGAGATGTCCGTTGTTGGCGATGTTATTCTGGAGATAAGCGGCGCTGTGCGCATCAACTACGAGATGCTGGGCAACTTCGAACCCGCATTGCATGCCCACGTATTTCCACGATTCGAAGATGAGCCTGAAGAACTTAAACTAAAGCCGGTGTGGTTCTACGACTGGGAGAATGCACCTGCGTTCGATGCGAGCCGTGATAGAGAGATAATGCAGGCCATCGCCGCGGGACTGAAACGTCGCGGCCTGGTTATCTGAACACCAAAAAAAGGGATTATATTGAACCCCTTCTCTCGGCACTTATGCGAAGCTGTCTCACCTGTTGCTTCTTAACTTTCCAATCTCGGCTATCTACTTCCAGATACTGCGTGACTTCAATGTGATGTCGAACACAGGGCGACCGGGGTTTTCAACATGAATGATAAAAGTCTCGGCATCGGGGTGGCTATAACCTAGAGAAGCCATGCCGCCTTCTGATGTGGCTTTAAATTTCACGCTGTTGTTCGAGATTGCTTCCAGCTCCATTTCCTGCGGACCCTCAGTACGGGCAACCATGCCTGGATCCCACTGCTGAATATGCAGCATCAGAGAGCCATTAACCTCCTCAATGGTGATCATCTCAAACATGCTTGTAGCACCTTCACCGGTCATTCTGACCATGGCTGCTATGGAGCCAGCCTCACCCATTATCCAATTCTCTTCCAACTGGTTAGCGCCCAGATTCCCAGCCCAATTGCCAGTCATCCATGCCAGGTCGGCAATCTTCGCCGGCGGTCCTGCAAAGCCAGAGGAAGAAAATGCTGCCATTGCTAGCAACGCTAGTGATAATAAAGGTTTTCGAATATTCATATTTTCTCCGTGTAACAATTGCTAGGTTATATTTTAAAAACCACTATTCTAATTATCGCACTAGAATCGGGCACACAGGCTCTAGTCCTGTATTTCTTCCAGCCAGCTTGCCAGCGACTCCCACTCCATCCTGAACATATGCGGTGCTCCGTAGATAACATCGGCATTCAAGTCCACACCGGCGCTGCTCAGGCTAGCCACAGTTTCCTCAAAGCGATCCGCCCAGCCCAACTGATCATCTCCGCCGATACGCAGATAGACAGGAAAGTCGCTTAACGCATCGTTGTCTGTATTCTCGCTGGATATTGCAGGCACGGCCGCCACACCTAGATAACTCTGTGGATTGCGCCGCGCAATTTCCAACGCCGACATCCCACCATTGGAAACACCCGCCAACAGCACCTTGCCCTGAGCTATATTCTCACGCTTCTGCAGCTCGGAGATTAATTCAACTATCAGCGCATTGCTCGCTGCACCCCGGAAAGAGCGATTCGTAGGCGATATAGGCACGGCCACCATCCAGCCCCTACGTGCAAATCCGCTACCCAACCAGCGCGAAGTGTCCTGTGATATCGATGCATTACCCGGCCCACCGCCCATGAGTATCACTAGCGGATAGACTGCATCGGATTCGATCTCTGGCGCAACCATGAAGACATTGAGAACCGAGCCATCTGCGAGTGTAATGCGCTCTTGCGCCTGACTCGCAGCCATGAGCAGCAGACAACAGCAAAGCATAAGGAATGAAGTCAGTGTTTTCATCTGTTGCCTCCGATATCTATGGACTTAGCTATCCTGGGATTCTTCTCTATTCTTATAGACCTCTTCAAATTGACCCTGCAGGCGGCGCATACCGCCAAGCCAACGATCGTAGTCATCTGTCTTCCTGCGCATATAGGTCAACACCTCCGGGTGCGGCAGGCAGAGGAATTGTTCTGACTCCAGAGTCTCCATGACCGTGTCAGCTAATTTATCTGGCTCCAACATGCCGTCGAGACCGGCCACGCCACCGTCGCCTCCCGCCGTCATCGCTGTACGTACGGCCTGAGGACATAGTACCGAGACCTTGATGCCACGTTTGCCATAGGTAATCGATAGCCACTCGGCGAAACCGATAGCAGCATGTTTTGTCACCGAGTACGGCGCCGAACCCACCTGACTCAATAGGCCCGCCGCCGACGAAGTATTCAGAAAGTAGCCCTCGCCTCGCTCAAGCATAGCAGGCAGCACGGCTCTAGCGGCAAACACATGGGACATAACATTAATATCCCAGATCGATTGCCACGCATCCGTACTGACATTCTCACCACCGGCCGTAAAGATACCCGCATTGGAACAAAACAGATCGATCTGACCGAATTTCTCAAGCGCCTGCGCAACCAGATCGTTCACCTCATTCTCATCGGCGACGTTTGTTCTTATCCCTAGCGCCTGCGTGCTGGCGCTAATGTCGGCGACTGTCGCATCGATGCCTGCCTGATCGATATCAGACACTACCACTGCCTTCGCGCCTTCCTTTGCGAATCTCTCGCAGAGTGATTTTCCGATCCCACTTGCCCCACCGGTAACTACAATGACTTTATCTTTAACTTGCATAGTATTTTAGATTCCTACTAAGTTGATTTTCCTGATAGCTGTCACCCGAGTGTGACAGCCCTGCGTTCTATACTGCGGCCATTCCAGCCAAACGATTGGAAATAATATCCTGCGCCTCGGCAACTATTCTAGTAATCAAATCTTCACAGCTTGGATTGTCGTCTATCAACCCAACAATCATGCCAGCCGACCAGATTCCTTTGTCTAAGTCTCCGCCGTCAAACAACTCCCTGCCCTTAACACCTTGCACCAGAGGCTGAATGTCTTCAAATTTTGTCTCACCGGGCCTAGACTCGATTTCTACGACCTGCTCCGCAACACTGTTCTTGAAAACACGCGCGGTGTTTCTTAGCGAGCGATAGATGAGCGCCGTGTCTAATTCCGTAGCCTCTATCATCCTGCGTTTGACGTTGTCATGAATGGGAGCCTCTTTGGTTACCATGAAGCGTGTGCCCATATTGATGCCGTCGGCACCCAGAGCAAGTGCCGCAGCCAGACCCCTGCCATCACCCAAGCCACCGGATGCCAGAAAAGGAATCTTTAGTCTGCGAGCAGCCAGAGGTAGCAAAATCATATTGGTAACATCATCTTCACCTGGGTGACCCGCACACTCGAAACCATCGACACTAACCGCATCGCAGCCAATCTTCTCGGCCTTCAATGAATGGCGTATCGCTGTGCATTTATGAATAACCTTAATGCCTGCTTCTTTAAACAGTGGCAGAAAGGGCTCTGGGTTGCGACCCGCTGTCTCGACTATCTTGACACCAGAATCGACAATGGCACGGGCATATTCCTCATAGGGTACAGGCTTAATTGTAGGCAGGATCGTTAGGTTCACCCCAAATGGCTTGTCGGTCATCGACTTACAGCGATCAATCTCCCCGAGCAGGTCTTCAGGCGTGGGCTGCGTTAGGCCTGTTATGATTCCCAAACCTCCTGCATTGGACACTGCGGATGCAAGCTCTGCCAAACCTACCCATTGCATGCCCCCTTGCACGACTGGATGCTGGATGCCCAGCAGCTCGGTGATTCTAGTCTTCATTGGCGTCCCCCTCTCCCCTGCCTGCCCTTGGCAGCGGTCTCTCCGCCGCAGCTACCGCGCGGCTTGTCTCAAAATTCGGGAGTTAGTGTACGTGGTAACACTCAGGGGTGCAAAGACAGAGGAATAGGTCGATAACCTGTGCTATATTGGCCGGTTAGTAGACTAACCGCCAAAATATCGGCCAGCACAAGGCTAGTTTTTTAGCCAATGGAGAAATCTCCTTAGCCGGTCATTAATGAAAATAAGGAACGTTATATCCAACCCTGATTCTATCTGCATGAAGGAATCGACACAGAGCGATCATGTCGGATAGAGGGTAATCCCACAAATTGGAGAATTAGAATGATTCGGAAGCTACTCGTCAGCAGTATTGCCACTGCGACTGCCCTGGCAGCAGCGCCGGCGGCGCTTGCTCAAAATGGCCTACAAGCCATCGAAGAAATCCAGGTTACATCAACACTAAGAAAATCGGCAGGACTCGCCGATGTTAACGCGGCCGTCTCTGTGCTCGGCGAACAGGAATTGGATTTAATCAACCATACGCATCTACAGGAATCATTAAACAGACTTCCAGGCGTGAGCATTCATCGTAACAATGGACAGGAGAGCCTGGTCGCTATCCGTTCAGCCGTTATGACTGGCGCGGGTGCTTGCGGTGCGTTTCTTGTCGCCGAGAACAGTATACCAGTGCGCTCAGCCGGCTTCTGTAATGTGAACGAAATGTTCGACACTCACTCAGAAAATGCCTCAAGCGTCGAAGTCATCCGCGGGCCAGGCAGTGCATTCTGGGGCTCAAATGCCATACACGGCCTAATCAATGTGGTACTTCCCAAGGCTGGCGATGCCGGCGAGCTCATGCTCGAGCAAGGACCACGTGGTTCAAAACGAATTCGCGGTTCATTTGGTCACGACTACGGCAATTTCAAGCAACTGCTGATGGTAAATGGCACTGATGAAGAAGGCTATCGCGATGATAGCGGTGTTGATCAGCAAAAAGTTTCATGGCTTTACAACTACACCACCAAGAACGGCGCGACTCTCGATGGCGGCTTTACCATGATAAACCTGAATCAGGAGACTGCCGGCTACGTAACTGGCACTAACTCCTATGCCGACAGCGCACTGCGAGCCACCAATCCTAACCCAGAGGCTTATCGCGATAGCGTCAACGGCCGAGTTTGGACAACTATCACTCAACAGGTTAATGACTGGGAAGTGGTTTTGACTCCCTACTTCCGCGAAGTGAATATGAACTTCATGCAGCACTTCTTGCCAGGACAGCCCATAGAAGACACTGAACAGCGTAGCCTCGGGCTGCAGTTGGCTGCCTACAGGACTCTGGACAATGGCGCCGAGTTTGCAATGGGCCTCGATCTCGAAGATACCAACGGCTCACTGAAGCAGACTCAACCAAACCCAACCTCCGGTTCATTCTTTCTGCGTAATTCGATCCCGCAGGGCAAACACTACGACTATGATGTAGAGATTCAACAAGTTGCCGGATTCGTTAACTACGAGCAGGATCTGGGAAGTGGCTGGGAAATATCCCTAGGCCTACGCCTAGAGAACATGGGTTATGAGTATGACAACAAGATGATAGACGGTCGCACCAATGAGTTCGGCGTCGCCTGCCGATTCGGTTGTCGCTATAACCGTCCTGCCGACAGAGATGACAGCTTTACTAACCTCTCTCCAAAGCTGGGCCTGAGCTATGCCTTGAATGACAACCACGATCTCCAATTTAGAGTACAACAGGGTTTTCGCGCACCGCAGGCCACTGAGTTATACCGTTTACAAAATTCGCAGACGGTAGCGAGTTTAGACTCGGTAGAACTAGACAGTTATGAAATATCCGTGAAAGGTGCCGGTGACAACTGGAACTATTCTGCGTCCTGGTACTTCATGGACAAAGAGAATGAAATTCTTACTAATAGTGCGAGAGAAAATCTGAATGATAGCCATACCGCTCATCGAGGCATCGAGTTTGCCATGGGCTACGATATTTCAGACACACTTTCTGTACAGGGCGTCGTCAACCTGGCCAAGCATACCTATGAGAAATCTCAGCTCTCCGGCGGTATCGACATAAACGGTAACGATATAGATACCGCTCCAAACACGTTCGGCAATCTTCGCCTACAGTGGCGCCCAACCAGCGCAATTCTAAGCGAAGTCGAATGGGTTAACATGGGCGACTACTATACAAATCCGGAAAACACAGCGGACTATGAAGGCCACGACATATTGAATTGGAGAACGCAATATCAAGTCAATGACGACCTGAGTTTCTACGTCAATGTTCTAAACGTCACCGACGAAAAATATGCAGAACGTGCTGACTGGACTACATTCAACGGCGATCGCTATTTCCCTGGCCAGCCTGTGAGAGCGTTCTTTGGAGTTACCTGGAACTATAAGTAACCTCAATAGCGCAATATAAAAATGCCGACGCAAGTCGGCATTTTTATTTCCGGCTTTTACAAATTAGCGATTAGGGTATAGTGTCAGCGCGATGAGCAGACGTGATAAATATCAGGATGACAATGATGCGCAGCAGGTCTTCGATGACCTGCTAGCCTATTTTTCTCGCAACGGTAACGAAGACCCTGACCCTATATTTCATCCCGACAACTCTGTGAACACGATGATGCGAGCGCGGTCTACGCCCCTGCGCAAAGCCTCTGTTTTAATCCCCATCACTCGTCATGGCTCAGGCAATAACAGCGAAATAGTACTGACGGTGCGATCTGAGAATCTAAAAAGTCACGCTGGCCAAGTCAGCCTACCTGGTGGATCTGAAGATGATATGGATGTTGATGTTGTGGCAACGGCACTGCGAGAGAGTGAAGAAGAGATTGGTCTAGCTCGAGACAAGGTAGAGGTGATAGGTCGCCTGGGAGACATGGCGCTACCGTCTGGCTTTCAGATTACACCTATCGTAGGCCTTATAGAGCCGGGGCTTCAGTTCAAGCCCTGCCCAATTGAAGTTGCCGAGATCTTTCATGTACCCCTGTCGCTTTTACTCGACAGAAATGCCTATACCTCCTCGACAATGACCTATGACAAGCAATCGAGAAAAGTACTCGAGCTTCAATTTGAACGATTTCGGATTTGGGGCGCGACCGCAGCAATTCTTTACCATCTTGCCCAGATGATAGCCGAAGGAAAAAATAAGCCTTAAGTTTGGGGGTGGGTTTACAGCTGGATTCAGATGCTATTTTCAGCGCTGTTTGACGTTGCCGTGCTGCTAGCTTCTTCGCTAAAAGGTCTGTGGCAGACTCTATTACGCCCTTCCTGCTTTGCCAGATAAAGATAGGAATCAACCTTCTGGACAAATTCTTTTTCTGTCTGTTGATCGCCCTTCGTGTAGACATCAACACCAAAGCTCGCCTCAATTCCCAATAGGGCATCGGGTGCTTTCGCAGGAGAGTTTTCGACAATAAGACGAAGTCGATTCGCGAAGCGCACACCCTGTTTGAGAGTTGTATCGGGGAGAATGATTGTGAATTCCTCACCTCCGTATCGACAAGGTATATCGAGCCTGCGCACTGTCTTTTTTATAAGGGTAGATATATGGCCGAGTACGACATTTCCGACTTCATGACCGTAGGCGTCATTGATTGTCTTAAAATGATCCAGATCTAGCATGATCAGACAGGTGGGCTGGCCGGAACGGCGCGTCCGCTCCATCTCCAGACTCAAGGCCTGATTGAAGTAGCGATAATTGAATAGGCGCGTAAGCTCGTCCGTACGGACTAACGCGGCTAATTGCCGGATCTCCTCCTGAAGCCGCTGCACTTCAGAGAGGTTTGTGCAATTCTCATCGCCGGCTGGACAGGGTTTTACTGCCACTTTATTGTCTATCTGCTCACCATTCATAGAATTTTAAAAACTAATCGTTGTTCTCGTCTGGGTGACAACACCCCTTGTCGACAAAAAATCGCTCACTAGCGACTCCCCGCCACCTCATCGGGCTTAACACCCTGATTATCCGGTGCAATACCCTTCAGGCACTCTCTATAGGCTAATACATAGCATAAAGAGGGTGTAGCCACCGGTTTTTTTGGCCATTCTATAATTAATTACGAAGGATCAAAGCCCTAGGGTGCTGCCCAAGCCGGAAACGGGCCTAATACGCCGAAGGTTAGATGGCCCAATGTGTAGACGAAGAGCGTGAGTAAAAACACCGAAATAATGTCCAGCCAGATCCCCGCCACCACCATCTTCATTATCGGTACCCGACCAGAGCCGTAGACTATTGCATTTGGCGGAGTGGACACTGGCAGCATAAAGGCACAGGACGCGGCCAGAGTCGTCGGTATTAGTAACAACAGCGGATGCACGCCTATGGCCTGCGACAGGCTCGCCATAATTGGCAGAGACAGGGAGATAGTTGCCGTGTTGGATGTTACCTCCGTAAGCCCGGTAATGAAGCTCACCGTGCTTATCACTATAACCAGAGGGCTGGCATCACCCAGCAGGGACTGAAGCTGCCCGGCGATAAAACTGCCCAGCCCAGATGTGGTAAACCCTTTCGCGAGGGCTAGACCGCCACCAAACAATAACAAGATGCCCCATGGCACTTTTTTCGCATCTTCCCAATCCATCAAGCGACCACCGACTTTCTTGCTCGCAGGAATGATGAAAAGCAGTAGCGCCATCGCTATCGATACGGTTCCATCGTCTATCATATAACCAACCGGTTCGGAGCCCATGTAGCCGAGGAAGGAATCCAGATAGTGACTCCAACCAAATATATCTACGTCGGCACCAAACAGACGTTCCTTTCTCGTCATCCATAATAGCGCGGCGCTGACAAACACGAAGGTGACCCTCTTCTCCTCTGAAGACATCACGCCTAGCTTGGCGATCTCATCGCGTATGAAATCGCGACCACTGAAGGGGGTCGTCGCGGGCAGAGGAAACACAAACCTGGTCAGCACAAACCAGGCGATAAGCATATACGCGGCACTCATAGGCAGGGCAAAGACCATCCAGGAGGCAAAAGTGATCTCTGGGGCTTCGGGAAATAACTGGGGCATCTGAGTCACGAGGACACCGTTAGGAGGCGTGCCTATCAGCGTGGCGAAGCCACCGATAGATGCCGAATAGGCGATGCCTAACAAGAGCGTCAGGGGGAAGTTTTCTGCACGCTTGTCAATGATGGCACCCTTAGCGGCGGCCTCTCGGTTCAACTCTTCATATAAAAGAATTAGCGACATACCCATGGGCATCATCATTAACGCGGTAGAGGTATTCGATAGCCACATAGAGAGGAATCCAGTGGCAACCATGAAACCGAGAACGAGACGATGCGGCTGTCCGCCGATTAATTTGAGTATGTGTAAGGCGATACGCTTATGCAGAGCCCATTTTTCCACTGCCGTAGCAATGATAAATCCACCGAGAAATAACAGGATTATCCAGTCCATGTACTGACCGGCTACGTTGGGAAAAATGATATCCAGATCGGAGGGGCTAAGGCCGTTGCGCAAGCTTGCAGTCTCGAAATCGATCTGATTTGCAGCGGGCACCAGACGACCGCGCATTATTCCCAACAGTGGAAATAACACGATGGGAAGCAGCGCCGTTGCGGAAAGCGGAATAGCCTCGGTAATCCACCAGATAGCCATCAGTAAAATTACCGCGGCCATTCGAGTTACCAAGGGATTGCCAGGATCAAGATCTACGAATAACAGCACAAGAACGAAAACCAAGGGTCCTAGCCACAGGCCTATCTTGCTTCGCATGGGTATGCTTTCGACTTGTTGCGTAGTCGCGCTCATCGGGATTCCCTGTTTTTATTCTTAGTCTTGCAATCGATCCAATCTGTCATTAATTCAGTAAGCTTTCCAATGCCTGATACACACTAAGTTGTACCCGTTCACTGCATAAGATTCCAGAGTTTGAATTATTTCTGGCAGAATTGATAAAGGCATTTAAAGGGCATGAATACGCAATACATGCGAGGAAATTGCCCCCAATACCTAGACGAGAAACCCCTAAAGTTGCTCTAGCATAGCCTCTGCAGAACTCACCTTGATCTCGCCGGGGGCCTCGATGCCAAGATAAGTCACCGTGCCGTCTTCGACGATCATGCCAAATCGCTGCGCCCGCTTACCCATGCCGAAGCCACTGGCGTCCAGCTCAAGACCAATTGCGGCGGTGAAATCAGCATTGCCGTCGGCAAGCATCATTATCTCTTCGGCATTCTGATTCTGACCCCAGGCACCCATGACGAACGCGTCATTCACGGCCATGCAGGCTATAGTGTCGGCGCCCTTAGCCTTCAGTGCGTCTGCATTGACTACGAAGCCAGGCAGATGCGTCAATGAACAGCCCGGCGTGAAGGCGCCAGGCACGGCAAAGAAGACCACCTTCTTGCCTGCAAATATCTCATCACTGCTTATGTCTGCGGGTCCCTCTGCCGTCATGTGCTTAAAATTTACCGATGGAACCTTGTCTCCGACTTGGATCGTCATGTCTAACTCCTACGTGGTTATATTTGATTCAGTGAACGGATAGTAGCAAATTCGATGGCACAAGCTAAGGCCTAAAAATAGCGATGTGATCCGCCCTATTTTGGGTTAGCATTCGAAGCCTTATTTTACCGTTAAGCAATTGAAGAACCTCCATGGACACCGCATTCTTTCTGGCTTCTAAAATTGTCTGGGCCCTCATTTCGCCAGATAGCCTTATCGTCATTCTGGGCGTGTCCGCCTGGATTGCTGTCCTGCTGAACTGGCAGAGAGTCTCGCGCGCTCTGCTCGCATCCTGCGCTCTACTGCTATTAGTCATAGGCTTCTTCCCCGTTGGTGAGTGGCTAATAGCGCCGCTGGAAAACCGCTTCACCAGCAATGCAGCCCTGCCCGGTGAGGTAGACGGTATCGTCGTTCTTGGAGGCGCCATCTCGCCTCGCCTATCCAATATCTGGCAGCAACCGGAGTTGGGTGGGGGTGCCGATCGACTCACCAACTTCCTCTATCTGGCGCGACTCTACCCCAATGCCCAACTGGTGTTTACCGGCGGCAGCGGTTCCGTTACCGAGCAGGAGTTTAAGGAGGCTGAGATGGCTCGCATCCTGTTCGATCAGCTGGGCCTGGCCGAGCGCGCCATCGTCTTCGAGAGCGAGTCACGCAATACTTCAGAGAATGCCAGAAACAGCAGAGAACTGGTCTCGCCTGAAGATGACGAGAACTGGCTGCTGATTACCTCCGCCTTTCATATGCCTAGATCGATTGGGGTATTCTGTCAGGAGGGTTGGTCGGCGCAGGCCTATCCGGTCGATCACTACTCGCAGAAGGGACATCTGCTACGAATCAATTTCTCTTTCGGCGAAAATCTCTCGGTACTTGGAACTGCCGTCAGAGAATGGGTAGGCTTGACTGCTTACCGCCTCAGCGGCAGAACCGACCGATTCCTGCCCGGCGAGAGGAACAACTGCGCTGTGACAGGCATCGAGTAGATCAATCCCTCGATGCCGGAAATATCCTGATAGAGCCGATTAGAGTCAGGAACCCTAGTTCAGGAGGCCGCGCAGCCTGCCGCCCAAGTCTTCTACCGCCTCTTCGACGCGCTGCGCCCCGTCTTCTATTCGCTCTTCAACAGACTCTTTTAACAGGTCCAGGCTGGGCAGATCGGCATTCAGAATCGAGCGGCTTAACTCTGCAAGCACAACACGCACCGCATTCACCGCACTGGTCGACCCACCTTCGCCGCCGATATCACGTATCTCGATATCTGCCAGGGCAACCGGTGCCGTCACAATCGCAGCAACAAGGTTGAGCTGTGAATCCAGGATGCGCAGTTCGTGAATGATAATCTGCTGACCCGCCTCGTCCGACTCTGCCGAACTGCTTGAAGCAGCCCCACTCTCAGGAAGATTGGCGAGCAAGGCGCGTATATTATCGGTGGTAATCTTGGTCTCATAGGTGATCGTTGGCTGCACGATGGTGATCGAATCTACCTCCAGAACATCGCTGAATACCGAGCCTACATTGATGCTCACAGCGACCGAGTCTAGCTCGAAGGCATATTGTGAATTGTAGCCCTCCGGGTTTTCGACACGCAGCCCGGAGATATTCCCCTGCCCGTTAAGCGGTGATACCGACGCACCCTCTACGGTAACTGCCGTTCCCAACACACTGGAGCCTAGGACTTCAATGCCGCTCTTCACCAGAGAATCGAAATAGAAGTACACTCCACCACCCAGCAACAGCAGGAGGAATACTACGGAGATTAGAATTTTTTCATCATTATTGTCCCTGCCTCTCAGTAACTGAACAGTAACCGAATCGAATCAGCTATTGTTCTAAGTTGTCAGCAATGCGTTGGCGTAACTAGCTATCGAATGGTGCCGGACTGCCTATGACGGTTTCGATCCAGTCTATATGCACAGCGATACTTTCGTAAACTGCAATAGCCCCGTATTTCCCCTGAGTTTCCTCCGAAAAATCCTCTCCCTCTATCTCACCCACCGTGATCCCGACGAGGAAGAGACCATTTCCGCTGTCGAACAGTGCCGGCCCCCCGCTATCGCCCAAGCCCGGCACTCCCTCCAGGGGCAAAGCCAGGCTGGCAGAATCCCTGGGGTCATCGAACTCAATACGAAATCGCCGATTCGCATCGGTGACGCGATTCATAGCGAGACGGAGGCTGCCATCGTTATATTGCCGGCCTGTCGTTCCCAGACCAAAGTAACCCCAGCCTAGCAGGCTCACTGTCGAGCCGATCTCCAATTCCTGCAGACGTATTGGCATCACTCTCGGCGTTGCCGATGGCTCTTTAAATCGCAGTAGAGCGAGATCCACATCCGCCGCATCACTCATATCAAAATCCGGATGGATGATAACCGCATCTATCTCTCGGTCTTGCCCAGCAACGACTACGGCGAAGTCTCGGTCATTGGCTAATGTATTGCCAAGCAGCGTCTGCTCCACACAATGCGCCGCCGTCAACGCCCACTGCCGATGGATTACAGTTGCAGCGCAGACTTTTCGATTGCCCTGACGTTCCATGAAGAATACGGAGGGGTAACGGCTTGGCTGAACCTCATAGCTCGCAGGCCCTACATCGTGGCGAATAATTATTGCGGAACTGCTGGGGATCAACAGACTTAATAGCAGGCAATAAGCGAGAGACTTAGATTTTATCGAACGGGTCTTATTCATCTTGCTGTTCCGACTTGTCGGCGGCCTGCAGTCGCCGTCTTCTGAGTGGCCGCAGATTCGGTTGATAGCTTGATTTTTTAGTCATTCGAAATAGCTTGAGCATGCGATGCATTACGACGGCGATGGACAATACAGCGAAAGCCAGAATACAGGCTGCAAGCCATTGCTCATGTGTCCAGCCTGAGGTATTGATTAGATTAGACAGCATAGTCAGCGCCTCTAGTAAGCGATGTTACTCTGTTATCACTACCCCGCGGACTCACATTGTAAGCGCTCTCGCGGCTAGGACTCATTGGCAAGTTCTGAGACAAGTTGTTCGATGTTTTCGATACGCTCCCAGGGATCATCTATCTCCAACAGCTGCTGTCTCTTTTCATTTTCTATGGGAATAAGTTCTGCCAGACGCCAACCGAGGTCCCAAAGATTATCATAGTCGATGATCAGGTTCTGTTGCTCAACCAGGGGGTGACTCTCCAGGTTCTGCAATAGCTGCGCAAGAGCAGTGTAATCATCATCAATAGGAATAGGCTCTTTCCCGACGCTATCCTTCTCACTGAAAATGACTTTGGCCGTTAGTACATCGCTGGGCGTCTGCCAGCATTCCTCTATATTGAATTTGGCACTGCCCTCTACTGTAATACCAAGCAGCCCATTTGGCAGTTGATCCCAATCAATGATATTCGCATAGGTACCTGTGCGATGTATTGTCTGCGAAGTCCCCGCTGCGGCAGTTTCCAGCCCTCGCTTTAAAAGGCAGACACCAAAGCCAGTCTGCGTGCGCATGCAGTGGGTTATCAGATCTATGTAGCGACGCTCGTATATCTGCAGGTCCAACCTGCCCCCTGGGAATAGAACCAATTGCAGCGGAAATAGAGGAATCTCTTGAAGGTCACTCATGAATTAGCTCAGTAGCTAGGAGCGCCGGCCGGGCTGTGATCCAGAGCGAGCAGTAATTTCTCATGGATACCATCAAAGCTGCCGTTACTCATCACAACAATATTATCACCCGCAATGGCATTCTCCTCCATGAAGGCAACTATCTCATCCGTAGTAGAAAACGCATATCCTGGCACCTTGCTATCGGCGACCAGGGCATTGAAATCCAGGCCGCTCTTCTCGGGCTTCTGCCAGATCACCATATCCGCCTTCTGACAAGCATCGACCAAATGTTGTTGATGAATACCCAGCTTCATCGTGTTGGAGCGAGGCTCGATGATGGCTATCAGGCGCGAGGCCCCCGGTTCGGATTTCAATTTCATATAGATGCCCTGCAGCGTAGTCGCGATTGCGGTAGGGTGATGGGCAAAGTCATCGTAAACTTTGACACCCTCCACTTCGCCACGCAGCTCCATGCGCCGCTTAACACCTTTGTATTGTCCAAGCCCCTCTATGGCTGTGCCAACATCTATTCCGACGTGATGAGCCGCCACTATCGCAGCCATGGCATTCTTCACATTGTGCACGCCAGTCACATCCCATTCGACTACTGAGCGACTTACTACGTCGCCCTTGGTGCCCTGGCCGTATTTGGTGATCTCGAACTCTGAGCCTTGTCCGTTGATAAGTTTAGCATTCCAGAACATGCCACCATTGGCCGCTAACTTCTTGCACACCTCTTCCGGCACAGCGATACCGAACTGCTGTCTACGGGTCCAACAACCCATTCTAAGAACCGCTTCGATAGAGGCATCACCATGGGGAACGACTAGCAAACCATTGCCCGGCACTGTGCGAACAAGGTGATGAAATTGCCTTTCGATGGCTTCCAGATTATCGAAGATGTCGGCGTGATCGAATTCGAGATTATTCAGGATGGCGGTTCTTGGCGCGTAGTGCACAAATTTAGAGCGCTTATCAAAGAAAGCACTGTCGTATTCGTCGGCTTCAACTACGAAGAAGGCCGAATCGCCGATATCTGCCGACCGCGGCAGGTTATTGGTTACACCACCGATGAGATAGCCTGGCTTCATACCGGCATACTCAAGTATCCAGGTTAGCATGGCGCTGGTACTGGTCTTGCCATGGGTGCCAGCAACACCCAACACCCACCTGTCATGGAGCACATACTGTGACAACCACTGTGGGCCCGACGTATAGTTCAGCCCCTCGTTCAATACGTGCTCAACTGCCGGGTTGCCGCGGGAAAGTGCATTGCCGATTATGACTAGATCGGGCTCGGGGTAGAGATGTTCCGGCCGAAATCCCTCCATTAGCTCTATACCCAATTCTTCCAATTGGGTGCTCATCGGTGGATAGACGTTGGCATCGCTACCACTGACACGATAGCCGAGCTGTTTGGCAATGATGGCCAGGCTACCCATGAAGGTGCCACAGATACCTAGAATATGAACGTGCATTGCTTACTCGCGGGTTTGCGCTTGTTTATTTCCAGTGCTGTTTATAGCACAAAACTCCGGTAGCATAGGAGCACAAAGCCCATCTAGAATCGAATAATGCCAAACAAACCGCAGAATTTTTGGAAGTTTTCCCTGGAACTCTATGATCGCGAGGGAGTCGCTGCTGCCTGCCTAGCGTTGCAGGAAGAGTATCAGCTCGATGTGAACCTGCTTCTATTTTGCTACTGGCAAGGGACTAACTTCGGAGTAGTCGAGACCGAGCTCCTTCGGCAGGTCATAGACTTCTCTGCCGAATGGCGCCGCCATGTTGTGCAGCCGCTTAGAGACGCGCGTAACTGGATGAAGCTAAACGCGGATAATAACGAACAATTTCAACTAGTACGCGCGGGCATAAAAACCGAAGAGTTGGCAGCCGAGAAGTATCAGCAGGAGCGACTCGCGAGTATCGCCTCGAAATTTGGCAGCTCGGTACAGAGGAAATCGAAACGCAAGGACCTCAAGAAGGACATCGAGCAGAATATCGACAGACTACTGGAAGCACTTGGTATTACGCGGAACAGGCAGCTTGAAGATAGGATTAAGGCGATTAGCTCGGCGCTAGGCGAACAGGCCATCGCTAATCGGTGATGCCGCGTACATAAACGGCCACTAAATCTCGGAACGACAACTATGCGTAAAACTACGAATAGCTAAATTAAAGAGTGAGAAGTGGGCCTAATCTTAGAGCCACACTCCCCTGCATCTCAGCTAGTCCTCTGCCGTATCGGCATTGGAAGAGTCGGAAGATCTCGAAATAAAACCGCCGGAAACTGCAAAAGCTATCGCACCTGCCAGCCATAAGAAGCCATTTACAGTGGCACTCTCACCACCACTTGTGAATGCCATAATGGAGAGAACCAACCAGATTGTTGCAACAATCCAGCAGAGTGACTTTGAGTATCTGGCGAAGCCTGTACCTTGTGTAAGCATGTCATCCTCACAAAAGAAAAGTAGTGTAATTAAAGTAGGCTAACAGTGTTATCGACAGCCCTATCAGTCAAGCCTAGGAAGGCTAAATTGAGACACAATTTTGCAACCGAGCGACAAAATTTACCCGGACCTAGCCAAACTATTACCAGGCCAAGTACTGTCGCACACTGTCTGCAGAATTACCCAAAAAAGAGCATTCAGACCTAAGCCGCCGCCCTGGACCTCGATTGCTTCCACTTTCCGCTGGCAGCGCCTTTGTGAGCTGGTTTGCCAGCAGCTGCGCCGCCTTGCCGCCGGGGCCGACGCGAGCGCGAGGGGGCCTCGCTGCTCTTGCTGGCCGGAGCGGGGTTCGACAAAGCGAACTGATATTCTTCGCTTGAGCCTTTGGGAATCGAAAACTTTATCAAGCGTTCTATGTCCCGCAACTGCTTGCCCTCATCGCCGCTGACTAGAGAGATTGCTAGCCCGGTGGCTCCAGCTCTTCCAGTTCTGCCAATACGATGCACATAATCCTCGGGGACATGAGGAAGGTCGAAGTTAACAACTCTCGCTAGTTGCTCGATATCGATACCGCGGGCGGCGATATCAGTCGCTACCAAGACCTGCACGCCGCCTTGCTTAAAGTCATATAACGCTTTTGTTCGCTGCGCCTGAGACTTGTTGCCGTGAATTGCCGCGGCTTTAATATTTTCTTTATTGAGCCGCTTGGCCAGATTGTTTGCACCATGCTTTGTTCGACTAAACACCAATGTTTGATCGGTGCTCGCCGACATCATCTCGACCAAGAGATTCGGTTTATTGGCTTTCTCCACGTAATACACTTTCTGAGAGATCGCCTCAACGGTAGAGTTCCTGGGGGCCACGTCGATCTCAACAGGATCTCTGCAGATCGTCTTAGCCAAGGAGCGGATATCATCTGAGAATGTCGCAGAGAACATCAAATTCTGTCTGTTCTTTGGAAGCAGCGCGATTATCTTGCGTATGTCACGGATAAATCCCATGTCCAGCATTCGATCTGCCTCGTCGAGAATCAATACTTCAACATCGCGAAAGTCGATGCACTTCTGCTGGTATAGGTCTAATAATCGGCCAGGTGTGGCTACCAGAATATCGAGACCACGGTTGAGGGTCTTCTTTTGCGGATTGATATTTACGCCGCCAAAGACGACGCCATACCTAAGCTGTTCGTTGTTGCCATAGGTCTGGATGCTATCTTCGATCTGGGCCGCCAGCTCCCTTGTGGGCGTTAAGATAAGAGCACGAAAGCTATTTCTGTTGCGATTAGGTCGGCCGCCTAACAGCTGTAATAAGGGGAGCGTGAAACCTGCAGTCTTGCCGGTGCCGGTCTGGGCGGCAGCCATTACGTCTCTGCCCTTCAGGATTTCAGGAATCGCTTTTTCCTGAATAGATGTTGGTGTTGTGTAGCCGGTGTGCTGCACCGCTTGTAATAATGTGTCGGATAATCCGAGTGTGTTAAATGTCATTCAATTTCTCATTTAGTAAATTGCCGTAGCAATATTGCATGCGAAACACATACGCTCTGCCTACTCTACTTTTCAGTGGCAGTTAGTTGGTTTCTGTTTATTTGTATGTGAACTTAAAACTTCAAAAATAGTTCAGTTGCACGAGTGTGCATTCGATATCTAGCTCGTGGTTGCTCGAAATATTGAATCGAGCGACCAGAAGGGAGGTGGCGACTTTTGCTTCAGAACGGCCCTAATGGACTCACTGAATAAAAGTCTGCAGACTGCGATTTGACGCAGTAACGTGACCTTATCTAAGTATGATGCACCGTCTTGAAGAGGCTAGGCAGCGCAGTAGCGCTAAACAGCCGTATCTCGACGTGGCCATACCTTACCACAAATAGATGAAAAGTATCGTTTATTATTGATAGCTCGCAGGAGCACAAGCAAAAACGCCAGCCTAGTAGAGGAAGAAACCGCCATCAATTAGCAGGCTATCACCGGTGTGATAGCGACTGGCTTCGCTCATCAGATAGACCGCGATGCCCTCGAAATCGGATCGATCCCCCCAACGACGCAGGGGGATTCTTGGCAATATGGCATTGGCAAATTTCTCATTCGCATAATTGTCCTCGGTCATCGCGGTCTCAATATGCCCAGGCAGTATCGAGTTAGCTGTCACACCATAGCGGGCATACTCGACAGCCAAAGCCTGCATCATAGAGATTACAGCTCCCTTGCTAGCCGCATACGCCTCAACCCTTGCCATCCCCATCAGCGCCCCCAGAGATGATGTGCCGATCAGACGACCGCCGGGATCACCCGCTTCGGCACGCTGCCTCATATGTTTCGCTGCGCAGCGAAATGTGTAGAACAACCCATCGAGATTGACGTCCATCACATGACGCCAGTCTTCTGTTGAAAACTCTTCGAAGCGACCGGATTTGGCGACTCCCGAATTTGCGAAACAGCTGTCCACGCGCCCAAATATTTCAAGTGTCTGGGCAAATGAACGATCGACCTCGGCTTCTATAGAAACATCACATTCAATAGCATGCACCCTGGTACCGAATTCAAGCAACTGCTCAACTACAGTGGCATTCTTCTCGGTGTTGCGACCCCAGATACAGACATCGGCCCCCTGCTTCGCAACGCCTTCGGCGAAACCCAAGCCAATACCGCTATTACCGCCAGTGATAAGTGCCACCTTGCCGCTTAGATCGAACAGATTCTTACTCATTGCCTGCATTTCCCTGCGTTCCCTGCCAGCGCTTGACTATGCCGGGGTCTATATCGAAAAGGTCCAGCACCCTGCCCACATGATGATCCACCAGATCATCGACAGACTGTGGCTTTATATAGTGTGCCGGCATCGGGGGTGCCAGGATTGCACCACTGCGGCTAGCCTGTAATAGCAGTTCGCAATGGCCCGTGTGAAGAGGTGTCTCCCTAGGCACGAGGACCAGGCGCCTACGCTCTTTCAGCATCACATCGGCGGCCCGCACTATCAGTGAGTCCGCATAGCAGTTAGCAACCGCCGAAAGCGTCTTAATGGAACAGGGAGCGATGATCATACCGTCTGATTTGAATGAACCACTAGCGATCGTGGCACCGATGTCTTTATTTGAGTGCACATGGTCTGCCATCGCCTGCACGGCTTTGGCGGAGAACTGCGTTTCAACCGCAATGTTTAACTTGGCCGAATCGGACAAGATCAAATGAGTCTCTATATTCGACTCCTGCTGCAAGACTTGTAGCAGTCGTATTCCATAAATAACGCCACTGGCTCCAGACATTCCAACTATTAATTGCACGAGGTTCACCTGTTCCGAATAAGGCTTCGAATGTTGCATCAATCTTCATGGGCTGGCAAGCAATTGAAGTAGTATCTCACAGCTTGTAAACTGCCCCTTCCTCGGACCCGACAACGGCCGGCATTTTCATCGACCCAACAAGCGAAGACACTCTATGAGCAAAGCCAATCTCTTCTATGCCCAATCCGGCGGCGTCACCTCCGTTATCAATGCAAGCGCCTGTGGGGTGATAGAAACCGCTAGAAAGCATAAGGATAAGATAGGCAAGGTCTACGCCGGCCTAAACGGCATCAAAGGTGCACTCAGCGAAGAGCTCATCGACACAAACAAAGAGTCCGCAAAGGCAATTGCCTCACTTCGCTCCACGCCAGCAGGCGCATTCGGCTCTTGCCGCTACAAGCTTAAATCCTATTCCGAGAATAAGAGAGAGTATGAGCGCCTGATGAAGGTGTTCGTGGCACACGATATTCGCTATTTCCTGTACAACGGCGGTGGTGATTCTCAGGACACTGCGAACAAGATCTCTCAGCTTAGTCTCGAGAAGGGCTATCCGATTACCTGCATCGGCGTACCCAAGACCGTGGATAATGACTTGCCGATTACTGATAATTGCCCTGGCTTTGGTTCCGTGGCGAAGTACGTTGCCGTATCCATACGCGAAGCAGGACTAGACGTGGCATCCATGTGCGACTCATCCACGAAGGTATTTGTCATGGAAGTTATGGGTCGCCATGCGGGCTGGATCGCTGGCGCCGCTGGACTGTCTTCCGAGCGAGAGGGTGATGCCCCGCATATTATTCTTTTCCCGGAAATCGCCTTCGACAAGGCGAAGTTCATGCGTAAGGTTAAATCCTGTGTAACGAAATACGGTTACTGCGCCATAGTCGTTTCCGAGGGCGCGCAGAACAAAGACGGTACTTTTCTGGCCGACGCTGGCGGAAAGGACGCTTTTGGCCATGTACAGCTGGGCGGTGTGGCCCCCTTCGTCGCCAAAATGATTAAGGACGAACTCGGCTACAAGTATCATTGGGCGGTAGCTGACTACCTGCAGCGCGCCGCGAGACATATCGCCTCTGCTACCGATGTGGAGCAAGCCTATGCCGTGGGTGAAGCTGCAGTTGAATTCGCCTTGGCTGGCAAGAATGCGGTCATGCCTACAATCGTCCGCGGCAAGGGCAAGAAATATACTTGGCGCATCGGTGAGGCTAAGCTATCCGATGTCGCTAACGTCGAAAAGATGATGCCAAGAAATTATATTAGCCGCGACGGTTTTCATATCACCGACGCCGCACGAGAGTATTTCTCACCGTTAATTCAGGGCGAGGACTACCCTGAGTACAAGAATGGCATCCCCCAATACGCCAGACTTAAGAGACAGCTGGAAAAGAAGAAGCTAAAAAAATGGAAGGCGAGCTAGACTAAAATTTCGGCCGTGACTCTAGGGAGCCAGGCGATCAACGCTCCAGCACCCATCTTCATTCAGAAGATAACGGAAGCGGTCGTGCAGGCGGTTCGCACCACCCTGCCAGAATTCTATCTCCCTCGGCACGACTCGATAGCCTCCCCAGAAATCCGGAAACGGAATCTCTCCATGGCCTATCTTCTGCTTAAGTGACTCGAATTGATTCATCAAAAAAGTGCGCGAAGTCAGAACGCTGCTCTGCTCTGACGCCAGGGCTGCCAGCTGGCTTTCCTTGGGCCGACTTATGAAATATTTTATCGACTCTGCCGTGCTAATCTTTGTCGCCTCGCCACAGATTTTTACCTGCCGTTCTGCTGTGTGCCAGGGAAAATGCAGACTAATCTTTGGGTTGGCAGTTAACTCATTCGACTTGCGACTGCCATAATTAGTGTAGAAAACGAAACCGGTCTTGTCGAAGTGTTTCAACAATACGATACGCTGGCTAGGCTGGCCATCGGCTGAGACCGTAGCAATCGTCATAGCCGTCGGGTCGGCCAATTCTAAATCGATAGCCTGCTGCATCCACGCTGAGAATTGATCAATAGGATCTTCGGCTAAGTCAGCGCGACTCAGGCCGCCCTGCAAATACTCGCGACGCAGTGATTCAAGATCCATATAAAAATCCAAGTAATAAGTTCAACCGCGAAGCGGAGAAAGATGATGTTGTTGCTATAAACAGAAACTGGCTCGACACAAGTTATCGAACAAAATCGCCGTATTCCCATACCTGCTGTCTGGGCGAACCGGTAGAGTAGTAATACGTTCCCTGCCCATGTTTCTCATTGGCAAAGAAGCCGCCAACGTATTTCTGCCCACCAGGCCAACGGTAGGTGCCCTGGCCCTGATAGTAATCGTCTACGAAATTACCCGAGTAATTTTCAATATTTTCTTTCATCCAGTATTCACTATGTTCGTTTTCACGCCAACGGTCCAGACCGAAGAAGTAGGACCCCTGCCCATTGCGCTTGTCATCCTTCCACTGACCGATATACAGCCTGCCCTTCCCATTCCAAAACGTACCGCGACCGGAGCGAATTCCCATATCCCAATTGCCCACATAAATGGATTTCGCAGTAAAGGAAATAGGCACCTCTAGCCGGCCGCTGCCATGAAACTCGCCGTCTTTAAAGTTGCCATTATACTCGCCCTTTCCCCATTCGGTGGAGAGCTCTAACCTACCTCTGCCATCGACGCAGTCGCCTCTTACACAGACTTCTGCCGTCACATCCACCAGAGGTTGTGCAAGGAGTACAATTGAGAACAGCGAGAAGAAGACAGCTGCGACACTTTGGTAAAGCGTGTATCGATTAATAGTCATAGGAATAGCCACTTGTTTCGGTTCAACTCTCAATGTAAGGATATGGCCGCAATTATAACCCTTAGCTAGCCCCACTCAAGTGGCATAGTCACTTCAAGCTACAGCACAGACAACTCGCGCTGTGAGGAGGCGCCCGCTAGGGGTAAAATGAGCTCATGAGCGCCCTCGACGATTTCCTGCAGCAAACAGACTACGGAGCCATAAGCTCTCGCGAGCGGCTAACGGGCGGCAGTATCAACACCGTAGAAAGGCTGCGCTTCGAAACGGGCTTAAGCCTGATTCTCAAACAACTCAAGCCAGCACCGGCAAACTTCTTTCAGGCCGAGGCAAGCGCTCTAGCAGCGCTGCGACAGGCACAGACCCTGCGGGTTCCGGTCGTCATTCATGATGCAAACGAATTCCTCCTGCTGGAAGACTTGGGAGACGCATCGCCCACGACCGTGTATTGGCAGAACCTGGGGGAAGGCCTTGCCGAGCTGCACCAGGAAACCCATACGCAGTTTGGGTTTGAGGGTGATAATTTCTGTGGCGCATCACCGCAGCGCAACCCACGCCTGGATGACGGTTTCGAATTCTTTGCTAACTATCGATTACTCGGCCCAGCAAAAGCTGCTCATGAGCGAGGCATGCTAGAGGACAGGGACCGAGACGACTTGGAATTTATCGCAAACAGACTAGAAGCCTGGATTCCAAAACAGGACGCCGTACTCATTCATGGCGACCTTTGGTCGGGGAATATCCACTGCGATGGCAATGGCGAGCCCGCACTCATCGATCCAGCAAGTTATTGGGGTTGGGCCGAAGCAGAGCTGGCCATGACACGTTTGTTTGGCGGTTTTAGCAGCAAATTCTACGAAAGCTATGCCTCGAACTCGCCTATGGATGCTCACTGGCAGGAACGCGCGGCACTGTATAATCTATACCACCTTCTAAACCACCTGCTGCTGTTTGGTGGGGCATATTTGCCGCAGATTAGAGAGATAACAAGGCGCTATGCGGGCAAGCCTGGCCGCAGATAGTCACACGACTCTGCGCAAGACATTCAGCGGGCTAGTGCTCACAACCTCACGGGTAGAGTTCATTCCCAAGCCAGCAATCAGCACCATGCCAAGTAGCGGCCCGGCTATCCATACCCAGTAGTGCAGATTAAATTCCTGCTCGAAGACCTGCTCCTGCAGATAGTACAGACTCGCCTCGGCACCTACAGTGGCAATAATCCCGGCCAGCGCGCCGATACTGGCAAATTCGATTAGCAGACTGCTGAGAATCAACCTCTTGCCCGCACCGAGGGTACGCAAAATAGCGTTCTCATGAAAGCGTTCATCCAGCGTTGCGTTTACGCATGCCAGCAAGACTAGCGCACCACATACGAGCACAAGCACCGAGATCAATTCGATCGCCGATGTGACCTGAGCAATAATATTTTGTACCTGCTCGATTAACGCGTCTATTTCTATAACAACCATCGTAGGGAAAAGGCGTACTAAATCATTGAGCAATATCTTCTGATCGCTTTCCATAAGAGCGGTAGATATGAAGGTCGCCCCAAGATGATCGATAGTACCCGGCGAAAAAATTATAAAAAAGTTTGGCTGCATATTGTCCCAGCGCACGCTGCGAAAACTGCTCACCTCGGCAAACACGGTCTGCTGATTGATTTCGAATTCGACTCTATCCCCAATCTCGATATCCAGCCAGCCCGCATAATCATCTTCGATAGAGACATAGCCGGGAGCAGCACCTTCTCCCCACCAGTCACCATTGGTTATAAGGTTGTCGCGAGGTAGTTCGTCGGCCCAGGTAACCTGACGACGACCTAAGCGTCCTCGCACCTGTCCCTGCTCCGCGTCGGCCTCTCCCTCTTCGGTACTGGCATTGGCGGTGGTGGAGTCGAGTTCGCTTCGCGCCTGATCGTAGAGACTGACCCCCTCTTCGTCAGATTGCGCATCCTCGGTAATACTGCTGCGCTCATCGTCAGCGCCTAGCTCGTCCTCCGGCTCGGGGATCTCGCCATTCACAGAGATCACCTTGGCACTAATCAGCGGATAGAACGCATTGCTCTGGACATCGTTCTCTGAAAAGAAAGTTTCTATACCGTCGATCTGAGATTGAGTGATATTCATCATAAAATGATTCGGCGTGTTCTCTGGTAGCTGACTCTGCCAATCATCGATCAAATCTGTACGTAACAGGGTGAGAATAAGCAATGACATGATCGTCACGGAAAAAACCATCACCTGCAGCACATTCTGCTTACGTCTTCGGCGTGCGGCGGTCATCGCCAGCTTCCACGCACTACCCGCTTTCATGCCTACCGAACTACTGGACCGAAGTAGAAAATAAGAGAGCACCGAGAGAAATAGGGCAATGGCGGCCACGGAACTAACCAAAACTGTCGTCAGGATAAAATCCTGGCTATACCAGTACACGAGGAAAATCGTGCCTAGAATGCCGAAGGCGTAGGGCACATTGGCACCAAATTTCTGTTGATCGAGGTCTTTACGCAGCACTCGCAGTGGCGGAGTAGCACGCAGAGCCAAAAGCGGAGGCAGGGCGAAGGAAAGCAAACATATGACAGCTGTTAGAGACCCGATCACGAAAGGCTGATATCCAGCAGCGGGAAGATCCACCGTAATGACGGCCTGCAGGAGGCGCAGTATTACGTGATGAACCAACCAGCCAAGCAGGCAGCCAAACACAATCGAAACAAATACCAGCACAGACTGTATCGCCAGATAGATAACCCCTATCTCATTCGAGGTGCAGCCAAATGTCTTAAGTATGGCTACGTAGTCGTAGTGTCGCTCGCTGTAGCGTTTCGCAGTTAATGCGATAGCGACTCCGGCAAGCAGTACTGCAAACAACGAGCCCAACAAAAGAAAACTCTCCGCCTTGTTGAGCGCATCACTAATCTCTTCGCTTTCATCGCGAACGTCTCTAATTCTGTATTCGCCTTCGTATTGTTCAGCGATCCATTCACTAAACGAATCCAGGGTCTCTAACTCTTCTCCCGCAAAAAGATAACGATAGCTGACGCGACTGCCTAGCTGCACGATATTGGTTTGCTCCACATCCGCCATGTTTAACATGAGCCGTGGACCGGCATTATCCATCATGCCGCCTTGCTGTCGATCTGGCTCCGCAATGATGATCTTGCTCACAGTGAGTTCTGCCTCACCGACGAACACCGAGTCGCCTACGTCTATCCCCAGAGCAGGCAGGGCTCTGGATTCTAGCCAAACTTCTCCGGGGGGCGGCCCACTGACAATAGGCGCTCCACGAATGAATGGTTGATCGGCTATGATCACTTCACCACGCAAGGGGTAGGCGTCGCTTACCGCCTTCGCTGCGACTAGCATATTGCCAGTGTCGGAAAATGCCATGGAGGTAAAGGAAAGGGTACGCGCGGTGCGCAGCCCAAGAGACTCGGCCTCTAGCAAAATCTCTTGCGGTGGTTGCCGCCCGCTACCCAACACCCTGTCTGCCGCTAGCATATTGGCAGATTCGAGCAGTAGCGCCTTTTCCAGTCGATCGGTGAACAGAGCGATACCAGTTACCGAAGTAACCGCCATGACCAGGGCGATAAATAGCAGCCGAATCTCTCCACCCTGCCAGTCCCGCCATAACAGGCGCAGCGCCAGTGAGAAGAGAGTTGAGAACGACTTATTACTGCTCAGGGAACTTACCGCGTCAGACACTCGCTACTTCTCCTTGCCTGGCGCTGGTTTCTTTATCGCTCACCACTTCGCCAGCAACCAGCCTGACGATGCGATCACACTTCTGCGCGAGTCGCTCATCATGTGTTACCAGCACCAGCGTCGTAGAGAATTCACGGTTCAGGTCGAATAGCAGTTCTACAATCTTTGCGCCTGTCGCCGTGTCGAGATTGCCCGTAGGTTCATCGGCGAACAGGATACGCGCCTCGGTAGCAAACGCTCTGGCGATAGCCACTCGCTGCTGCTCACCACCTGAGAGCTGATTCGGGTAATGATGGCCACGTTCTTCCAGGCCCACCCTTGCCAGCAGATTCTTTGCCTTCTCACTTGCAGCCGAATCGCCCTTTAACTCGATGGGCAACATCACATTTTCCAACGCCGTCAAACTGGGCAACAACTGAAATGATTGAAAGACGAACCCGACCAACTTGCCTCGCAATATGGCACGCTGCTCCTCATCCATCGCATTGAGACTATTACCGTCCAATACAACATCGCCGGATGTAGCCTTATCCAGCCCCGCCATCAAACCCAATAGTGTCGACTTACCCGAACCGGAGGCACCGACGATAGCAACCGCCTGCCCTTCATCAATATTTAGACTGACGGAATCCAGGATGGTCAGCAGACCCTCGCTGGTATCAACGCTCTTAGTTAGGTTTTCAATACGAATCATTTAGTTAGGGTCTCTTACAGCAACTACGGATGTAGTGATTATAGTCTAATTTGCTTGGCCAGTATGGATTGCATTAGGCAATCGTCTCTATAGAATACAGTCTTAACCGAATCACACACATTTTGTACGTCGGTGAGACAATACTGGTTTACCATATTATTCCACTACATATGCTTTTGATGCGATGAGACCCCTTTTAATTCGACTATGCGTTTTTTGCCTGAGCTGTGCGTTCAATGCCAGCAGCTGGGCAGCTGAAGACGGGATAAGCCTCCTGATCTATGGAGATAGCCTCAGCGCGTCCTATGGCATCGAGGAAGATCAAGGCTGGGTCAATCTTTTACAGACTAGGCTCAACGAGGAACAACTAGCGGTAGAGGTCATCAACGGCAGTGTAAGTGGTGAAACCACAACCGGCGGTCTCGCCAGGCTGCCGGCGATGCTGGACAGTTACGAGCCAGATATAATGATCTTGGAGCTAGGCGGCAACGATGGCCTGCGCGGCTTGCCTGTGAATCTTATGCGAGCGAACCTGGTCGAGATGATAGAACTGGCTCAAGCTGCCGGCGCACAGGTGATTCTCACCGGCATTCAGATTCCGCCAAACTATGGTCCTCGCTACACCCTGCCCTTCTTCAACACCTATGCAGACCTGGCCAAGAAGAAATCACTTCCTCTGGTGCCGTTTCTCATAGAGGGAATTCCACAGCAACCAGAACTCATGCAGAACGACGGCATTCACCCTCGCGCCGAGGCTCAATTCATGATCCTCGACAATGTCTGGCCCATACTAAAGCCGCAGCTTGATCGCTTACTGTAAAACGTAAGAGTAGCAATTTGAAATTGAGTAGTGCGAGATAGCACGGAGTAAGGCGAAGCCTAAGAATGCTCTCTAGAAGGAGAGTTGAATATTGTCGACACTATCCAGTTCGAAGCCCTTACCTTCGTACCAGCGACGCAGCCCGACAGAGTCGCCCTTGGCCTCACCATAGATAGAAACAACACGCTCATCTTTACAGAAATCGATAACCTGATCCAAAAGAGCAGACCCAATTCCCTTGTTGCGGTAGTTCTGGCTAACCTCAATGATTTTGAGACAGTAGCTAACGCCGGGTGCATCGCTCACGTCACTGCGAGGAAGTGGCCTTCGATAGTTGTTCGTAGTAAGGGAACTCAACTGGGCGAAGCCTATAGCATTGCCCCCACTGTAAACATGGAAAAACAGACTAGATGCCAGACCATTAGGCTTGGTTACTTTGACGTCTGGCATGCCACACTGTAATTCCTGAAACATCTTTATCGATCCAATCGAAACGCAAACTCTTCGGCGTACCAAGTTAAGTTAACTCTAGTTAAGCGACCAACAATCGAACTGGTCTATGCTTGCTAATCAGGAACACCTCCCTGCAATATTTCATTCTCATACAGAACACTGATTGACACGCACTTCAACGAGAAAACTGTGAAGGACGTCACACAATTAAAGGCGGTTAATTGGGGGCTTTCTGCCTTGCTAGCTCATGTGCAGCGTCACAGTAACTGCGAGCAACCTATTTGTTAGATTTGCTAGCGCGCTGCGTATTTTTCATACGAAATAGCATGACGGCCGAGGCAATATTACACAAGGCAATTACTAATAAGGCAAGATCGTAATTACCCACCAGATCATAATAGTAGGCGACCAACACAGGGCCCAAGGCGGACATGCCGAAAGTAAATGGCATCGCGGTAGATCTTACCGAACCGAGATAGCGGCGCCCGAAGAAGGTAGCCCAAATGACTTCCTGCAACGGCAACAGTCCGCCCCACCCTATTCCCATCATAAAAAAACCCGCATAGACCAAGAGATCTATCCGATTCGCAACGCTGAGAACAATGACCATCACCGCGCTGCCAGTAACTGCCGCTCCTAAGGCGGCAAGCTTCCTTGGGCTATATCTATCGATAAGAATGCCCCAGAAGGGCTTGCTCAGGAAAGCGGGCAGAGAAGCCAGGGAAATCATTGAAGAGGCTATCAGCCTGGAATAGCCGGCATCGGTCATCAGCGGAATAGTCTGAATCAGCATAACCGTTATAGAAATTTGGAATAGACCGAAGGCTAATACCAGGAAATAGAAACTGGAGGTGCGCATTGCCTGCGCCCGTGTCATGGAATTTTCAAAATCGGCTTTCGCTGCCTCACCGTGGCCCTCTGCCATCTGCAGTTCAGATTTCCCATCTGGATGCAGGTCATGATCTTCCGGTCTGCGGCGCACGATTAGTGCCATGGGTAGCGTGATCAAGCCTGCAACAATCCCCAATAACCTCCAGGAGTAGCGCCAGCCAAATTCATCCACCAACCATGTCGACAGCATCGGCAGTATGATGCCCGACAGGGAAATGCCCATTCCGGCCACTGCCACCGCTCTGCCGCGGCGCTCTACAAACCATTTTCCCAGAGTGACATTTACAACCAGGTTCCCGATCATGGCCGCGCCAGCGGTAAGCATCAGTCCATTCAATAACAGCCACTGACCCAGAGTGGTTATGCTTCCGAGACTATAAATAGCACTGGCAAGAATGAGCGCCCCCGCAATAATAAAGCGGCGCCCACCATAGCGATCTATATAAGAACCAATGACAAATCCGGTGCTAGCAAGAACTACCTGACCTATGGACCTGGAAAGACTAAATTCGGCGCGCGTCCAGCCAAACTCCTCCGTCATGGGAATGAGGAAGGAACCTACTACATAGTTAGTCATGCCTACGGCAACGAATTGCGTGATGAATCCCGCAAATACGATCCAGTAACCATAATAGAAACGATCATGGGGTCGAATCTCGTTCAATCTTATTCCAGTTCTTAAATGCGGAAGGAAATCATGAGGATCACTGCGCGGCAACCTCAAGGGAGTTCACAGTTTAATCGATGATGTCTTTATAGTACATATAAAGCCTGCGTATTCAGGCCATAACCATATGAATTACACCTGACTCTATTTCCTCAAAGATTGATACAATCTTTATAGCATGACGGGGAAGAGTGACTGGCTGGACCGAGGAACACATTGAGAAAGCAAGCACACCGCCGCTCACTCGTAGTGATTACGGCGCGCCGTCTCCGACTGGGTAACACGGCCGCCACGAATTCTCTGACCTCTATTACCTTTATTATCTCTTTCGCCTCTATCGCCTCTTGCAGATTGACGCGCGGTGACAGGAGATCGATTCTGTCTAGCCTGGCCTTCGAGATCGCGCCTCTCTCTGTTCTGCCGCCCCTGCCTTTCCAGAACCGGGCTGCTATGATCGAACTTGGGCGCCCCGCGAGACCCCTGATTGAGCCTGCTTGGCTCATCTACTCCCCGGTCTTGACGGCCACCCCTGCCTCCCTGCCGATTGGGTTCAAGTGCACTATTACCGCGAAAAACCGGCGGCACCGCGCGCTCTCTGCGAGGCACTATGAGGCCTCTAGCACGAGAATCATTGCGACCGTAACTGTAATTACGCGAGCATATAATGACCCTGCCTGAACGCACATTGCCATAGTCAAATCCATTGCCCCGCGGTCCCAGCCCAGCATAGTAGAACTCATCGCTAAGATTGCCAAAGAGGTTGCTTAACAGAGTTATTTCTCGATACAGCTGCGGCACATGATCGCGCCTATCTGCTCTGAAAAAAGCCTGCTCTAGCTTTTCATAGCCGCGCCTCACGTCTTTGAATTGCGAGCGAACCCGAGAGTTGCTGCGATTCCTGCGCAGCGTATCCACTAGCTGCGAGGCTTCCCTGCTAAGCGTCAGCGCACGTTGACGCACGGAACCATAGTTGCGCGTATAGCGAAGGTCGACAGCAAGCTGGCCGCTAATTAGCTCAATCTGACTCGCCAGGTGTGAGAGTTCGAAATGTGTCGCAAAGACGGTGCCGGGCATCAATAGAACCAGCGCCACCAGGATGCCGATGCAACGGGGAATACTTAGTAGTTTTAGTTGTCTGCTCGTCATACTTCTAGTCATGATGGCTACTCCCAAGTGAGTGAACTCTATCTTGAACTAGCAGTATAGGCGCGGGGGCTGAACCCTAACTTAATACTGGGGATCTTAGGCTGCGCCTTTCTCTATCCTTACTCTATCCCTTCGCCATCTACGATGGCCAGATACCGAGAAATCACCTCGGCAACGCCCAGTTGTAGAGACTCCACTACCAATGCATGACCGATGGACACTTCCAGAATATTCGGAATCTCCAGAAACTTAAACAAATTCTGAAGGTCCAGATCGTGCCCCGCGTTGAGACCTATACCTAATTGTCCTGCTCTTTGCGCCGTTAGTCGATAACGCTCAAGGACAGCATCTTGCTCAGGCCTTGCAAAATTACTCGCATAGTCCTCTGTATAAAGCTCGATTCGATCTGCTCCAACACTGGGCACCTGCTCCAGCATTTCCAGATCCGGGTCGAGAAAGAGGCTGCTACGAATATTTTTCTCTCGCAGATCGCCTAGCACCCCGAGCAAGGTCGCTCTATTTTCGACAACATTCCAGCCATGATCCGAGGTGAGCTGATCGGGCGAATCAGGCACCAAGGTGCATTGATCCGGGCACACCTGCAGCACCATCTTGATAAAATCTGCAGACGGATAGCCTTCTATATTAAATTCCACCTGCGGTTTGTCTTTTAGCATTTCGCTAAGCTCATAGACATCCCGGCGTGTAACATGACGCTCGTCGGGTCTCGGGTGTACCGTAATACCCCTTACTCCCAGGTCGATTAGTTGCTCGCTGAATCCGAGCACAGAAGGAAAGTCCCTGCCGCGGGAATTTCGCAGTAAGGCGATCTTGTTTACATTGACACTGAGTACTGTCACATCATTTCCTTTAGTAAATTTTCATGCCGCTATTCATTAAGCCAGCAGGAAGTTCATCAATAGTTTCTGTAGTGCCTGAGGCTGCTCCGCATGAAGCCAGTGTCCCGCCTCCAAGACGACCTTAACGGAGGCGTTGGGAAATAGCGCACTAATCGCCTCCTCATGTTCAGCCTCAATATAGTTAGATGCACCGCCCTTAACGAACAACACCGGCTTTTTGAAACTCTTCTCGCCCACTACTGCCGCTCGCAGCGCCGGGTAATTCTTCCTGATAGCATCCTTGTTGATCCGCCACTCGAACAAACCCTGTCCGTTGCGTATCAAGTTTGTCAGTATAAATTTGCGTATTGCCTCCTCTGGAATAAATCCCTTAAGAGTCACTTCAGCCTCTGTCCTGCTCTTCACTTCGTCAAGTTTAACTGCATCCATGGCCGCCAACACATTCATATGGTTGTCTGCACCCTCGGGATAAGCTACCGGCGCAATATCAACCACCACCAGTTTCTCAAGTAGATCGGGGTAACTTAAGGCAAGTTGCATAGCCACCTTGCCGCCCATGGAATGGCCAATGATAGAACATGAATCCAAACTCAGGCGCTCTACCAACTGACGCACATCTTCGGCCATGACTTGATAATCGAGTCGTTCAGAGTGCGGCGAATCACCGTGGTTACGCAGATCCACTCCATAGACAGAGAAGCTCTCAGCAAGCTGTTTGCTATGCCATCCCCAGTTACCAAGACTGCCGAACAGCCCATGCAAAATCAGCAGGGGCGGGCCCACTTCGGAATACTGTCGGTAATGTAGCTCCATCAAGCGGCGCCTAGGACAGGTCCTTCAACAACTCCAGCACATCATCGTGATGCGTCTTGGTCTTGAACTTGTCCATGATATGTACCAAGCGCCCGGTCTTATCGATAATGAAAGTGGTACGCACTATCCCCATGTACTCGCGGCCCATGAATTTCTTCAAGTCCCAGACCCCGTACTTGTCTGCAACCGAGTGATCTTCGTCTGCCAGCAGATCGAAATTGAGGCTCTCTTTCTCTTCAAACTTTGCCAATCTTTTTACCGGATCGGGGCTTATTCCCAGAGCTACCGCGCCTAGCTTTGCCAGCTGTTTCTTGGAATCGCGCAGGCCGCAGGCCTGTGCGGTGCAACCGGGCGTCATCGCCTTCGGATAGAAATACAGAACAACAGCAGACTTGCCCCTGAAGTCTTTCAAACTAACCTTCTCTTCAGCCTGGTTCAACAAAGTAAATACAGGCGCCATATTGCCTAGTTTCAAAGCGGTCATTGTGCTCTCTCTCAAAATTGCGGTGAATTTGGGGACTCAGGATAACTGACAGCTATTATACCTGCTGCGATTCTATTCACTAGCGCATAGATGCAGAGATAAAGAGACGCATACTGAGCTACCCCGATGCGGGCGGAAGCCAAATTGGAATGGGTAGAGTTAGTTTTCTCCGGGGTACTATTGGGCTATGGGATCGAAACCTGAATCAATCGTGGTACTTACCGGAGCCGGCATCTCCGCCGAATCGGGTATACAGACATTCCGCGCCGCCGATGGCCTCTGGGAAAACCACCCAGTTGACGAGGTAGCCACCCCGGAAGGTTTCGAGCGTAATCCGCAACTGGTCTATGAGTTTTATAATCAGAGACGACGCAAGCTGCTCTCCGATGAAATCAGGCCCAATGCTGCACACAGTTATCTCGCCAAATTTGAGCACGAATTCGAGGGTGAGTTTCTCTTGGTCACACAGAACATCGACAATCTTCACGAACGCGCCGGGTCCGAGAATTTACTGCACATGCACGGCGAGCTCCTCAAGATGCGCTGCCTGAATTCTCAGCTTGTATTCGATATCAACGAGGACTTTGGCTTCGACACCCATTGTCGCTGCTGTCGCTCCCCTGGCAATTTAAGGCCACATATCGTTTGGTTTGGTGAAATGCCCTTTCATATGAACAAGATCAACCAGGCATTGGAGAGTTGTGATCTCTTCGTGGCGATAGGCACGTCCGGGAACGTCTATCCAGCCTCCGGCTTCTACCAGACCGCAAAGATTCGACGCGCCCGAACGGTAGAACTCAACCTCGAACGAACCGGTTCGGGGTTCGATGAACACATTACTGGCAAGGCCTCCGAGATAGTGCCAAGCTACTTAGACAGCTTGCTGACTAACTACTGACACAGGATTCCATTGCTCGCCTTCACGCGCGCATAGCAGAGGTACTTATGATTCGAAAATTCGCTATAGGAATAATTGGACTGATCGGCTTGATACTGGTCGTGTTCGAGGTCACTTTCCTGGCCACCATGACAGAAGCACTGCCAGAGAACTCGAAAAGTGCAGAATGGCTAACACCGGGCCCGTATACTGTCGCCATTACAGAGACGGAATTCGTCGACGAGACGCGCGAGACAGCTGCGAACGGCGATGCACCGAGCCTGCCTAATAGAACTTTTCCAACCAGCATCTGGTACCCCGAGGACAGCGCCAATAACTTCCCCCTGATTATTCATAGCCATGGCTTCGCATCGGAACGCACCGACTTGGGATATACCGCGGAGTTACTTGCGAGCTATGGCTATGTCGTAGTGGCCGCGAACTTTCCGCTTACAGCAGGCGGAATTGCAGCCGGGCCCAACGCCAACGATCTGGTGAATCAACCCATGGATGTCAGCTTCCTAATCGATTCCGTTCTGCAATTATCTGGCGAGGCCAAGCCCTTCGCCGGTGAAATTGATTCCTCGCGCATCGCCCTGATGGGTTATTCCTTGGGGGGCATTACAACCACCCTTGCCACCTATCATCCCAGACTTCGCGACGAAAGAGTAAAAGCAGCGGTTTAGATTGCGGGCCCCACCGCCGGACTCACCAGCGAGTTCTCCGATACTAGCGATGTCCCATTTATGATGATAGCCGGCACCTTGGACGCGCTTATCAACTTCGAGCCCAACGCTGCAATAATTCCCTCTAGAGTGCGCAACAGCATACTGCTGAAAATCGAGGGCGGCACCCATCTAGGTTTTGGCTCCATCTCCGAGCCTTGGTTTAGACTTATGCGGCACCCCGATGGCTTGGGATGCACCGCGGTACTGTCGAATATGGATGAAGATCCGAGTGCGGCCTTCAGAACGCTGGGTGAAGAGTCCGATGGAATAGATATAGACTCTGCCGTTTTAACCGTTTGCGAGACGATGCCGACCGAGAAGGCACTGCACCCCGGGCGACAGCAGATGGTAACAGGCATTGCGACACTGTCTTTCTTCGAAATGGTTTTCAATGAAGACCCCGCGCGCCGCGCAGAGGCCTCCGAAATTTTAAGTAGATCCCTGCCCTCTGAAATGCCCGAGGCCAGCTATACCGAATCAGCAAAATAGGAGCAGCTATCGCACCCAGTAAAATTGGTTTATATTCGGAATCCGGGCAGCTGCGGTAGGAGAACGCATTAAGTGCCCGGGCCAGTACCCTGAAGCTCCTGTAGTCCTTTGGTGAATATCAAATTATTCTAGATAAGATGAAATAAAAATGCTGTCACCCAGTTCCTTATCTACTGAGTTGCCCTGTTTCTGCACAGGCAATTCTATTACCCTTCATGCCCTCGTCCCAACGGGGGCTTTTTTTGTTCCAAGCTACTGCATCTGACTTCCACGTAACAATGAACTGGGTCGGCGCCGAAGCTAGGACATCAATCTCTTCAGTTCCTCCGGAAAATAGGGTCGCTTTCCATCTCTCAATGAAACCGCGACTATCTTGGCTTCCAGCATCAACTCATTATCTGCAAGCCTCCTGATCTCCTGCTCGAATACCAGCTTCAACCGACCCAGGGGTTTGGCAGCAACACTCACGCTAAACCGATCGCCGGGGCGCAGCGCCTGCTTATAGTCTAGCTCCGCACGGATGACGACTATGATGACTGCCAGGGCCGTTAGCTCAGCGAAATCCAAGCCTCGACTATGCAGAAATTCGTGCCGGGCATGCTCCAGTTAATTCTGATAGACCGCGTTGTTGAGGATGCCCTGCAGATCACACTCATAATCTCGCGCCTGAAATTCTGACCTAAATACAGTATCTGTCATGCCCCACCCCTCAATCGGCAAGCGTTTCCAACTACGCCGCCACAAGTCATTGTCGCCTAGGGTGTTCCTCTAAGCCCCCATCTAGTGAGAATATAGTAGCACCTGAGACGGGTAGAATCGGCCGATAGTGTTGGCCTGCTCGAATATTTCATGCAAGAATCCCTATCAAGGTGCGAGCTCTAGCGGCTTTCGCAAACTAAAAACCGAACCAAAACGAGGTTTACGATGAAATCTGCAAAATTCCTTGTGATAGCAGCACTCTCGGCTCTCACATCAAACTTTAGCCAATTCTCCCTAGCCGATCACCATGGCGGCGCAATGGCAAAAACCCTTGCCGACTGGGCACAAGGGGAGCACCGCAACGAAACTAACCGAGCGCGCAACCAGTTTCGCCACCCAGTAGAAACTCTGGAATTCTTTGGTTTGAGCGCAGATATGACCGTGATAGAAATTCTTCCTTCTACAGGCTGGTATACCGAGATCATGGCTCCCTATCTGCGCGACCATGGCAAATATTACGCGGCGCACTTCTCACCAAATGCATCAGCCTCCTATATGCCATCGATCCTGGGAGGGTTCGAAGAGAAGATCACGGCCAATCCAGACCTCTACGGCAAGATCACGGTGCGTCATCTAAACCCTCCACATGAAGTTGTGATCGCACCACCGGGCTCCGCCGATATGGCGCTTACCTTTCGCAACGTCCACAACTGGATTATGGCCGGGCAGGAGCATGAATTCTTCGCGTCGTTCTATGCCGCATTAAAACCCGGCGGAGTGCTGGGGGTAGTAGAGCATCGAGCCAAAGCGGATGCCGGAATGGACGTCATGCGTACCTCCGGCTACGTCACCGAGGCCTATGTGAAAGAAGTTGCAGCAGCCGCTGGATTCGAATTTGTAGCCAGCACTGAGATTAATGCCAACGCGAAAGATCCTACAGTTCACCCGGAAGGTGTTTGGACTCTGGCTCCCAACTACCGATTGGGTGATGAAGACAGAGCCAAGTACGACGCTATCGGTGAAAGCGATCGCATGACTCTAAAATTCGTAAAGCCCCTGTAATTAACAAACCGAAACTAGTCGATGCCGATTCGTGATGAACGAATCGGCTGACACAATTTCAATTCATGGCAAATAAACCACCTGTATGCGTCATCGTCGGCGCCGGTGACTACATCGGCGCCGCTATTGCGCGCAGGTTCGCCGCCGGCGGCTTCGTAGTCTGTCTTGGCAGGCGCAACGGCGATAAGAATGACGCTCTCGTAAAAGAAATTAGAGCCGCCGGAGGACAGGTCCATAGTTACTCTTTGGATGCGCGGGAGGAATCCCAGGTAATAGAACGCTTCGCCGCCATTGAGTATGACATAGGCCCAATTGAGATAGTCATCTCAAACACTGGTGGCAATGTGAAATTTCCCATCCTGGAAACGACGGAAAGAGTGTTTTACAAAGTCTGGAAGATGGCCTGCCTGACAGGATTCTTAAGCGGGCGCGAAGCGGCAAAATATATGCTTCCCCGAAAGAAGGGTTCTATCTTTTTCACTGGAGCCACCGCCAGCCTTCGTGGAAGCAGCGGATTCGCCGCATTCTCTAGCGCCAAATTTGGACTGCGCGCTCTGGCCCAGAGCCTAGCCCGCGAGCTCGGCCCTCAGAACATCCATGTTGCACACCTGGTCATCGATGCAGGCGTAGACACAGCCTTTGTTCGCGACCGAATAATTGAGCGCGGCGACAATCCAGACGATTTGCCCGCAGATACACTTATGGATCCGAAGTCTGTAGCTGAGTCTTATTGGATGCTCCATCATCAGAGCCGTGATGCATGGACTTTTGAGATGGACATCAGACCCTTCGCCGAAAAATTTTAGATCCCCGCACAGAGCAAACTCGAGAGACAAAACCACTATGACGAATAAAGTAGAGTTCCATTTCGATTTTGGCAGCCCTAATACCTATTACTGCCACCGAGTCATTCCTGAAATCGAACAGCGTACCGGCGCTTCCTTCGAGTATGTACCCATACTACTCGGCGGCGTTTTCAAGGCCACTAATAACAAATCTCCTATGGAAGCCTTCGCCGGCATCAAGAACAAGTCCGAATACAACGCTCTCGAGACCCAACGCTTTATCAAGAAACACAACCTTTCCAAATTCAAGTTCAACCCTAACTTTCCTGTCAACACCCTGCACATTATGCGCGGCGCTGTCTTCGCAATAGATAAAGGCATAGGCAGGGAATACATCGAAGCCATGTATCAGTGCATGTGGGAGAAAGGGCTTAACATGGCGGATGCCGAAGTCATCAAGGAAGCCTTAACAGCCGCCGAACTTCCCGCAGAGGAATTGCTGGCAGGAAGTGTAGAGCCAGAAGTTAAACAAAAATTGATAGCTAACACGGAAGCTTCGGTGAGCCGTGGAACTTTTGGTTCGCCCACGTTCTATGTAGGCGAGGAAATCTTCTTCGGAAAAGACAGATTGAGAGAAGTAGAAGAGGAGATAGTGGCTCAGTTAGCGCGATCGTAAATTCGAGTTAAATTAATCGCCGCACGAAACGAGCTTGGTTCTATCACCATCTCGACTCTTAACCGATTTCCACCCTCCTCAAGCGAATAAGTCTCAAGGGTAAAACCCCCATCACGCGGTCTGGCCTCAACCACTAGCGAAGCCCCATCCCAGTTTCCAAATGAAAAGTCGGCGCCGCCCTCGGCGTAGAAACTGTTGGCCGTGGACGTGCGGCGGCGCCCATCGGTATGAAAGACACGCCTATAGTCATCGGCATAGGTAAATGTGAGCTCGGGTGTAGCGTATTCAATGCTCAGGATATCGTCATAGGAAATGCGATCGTAAAGCTCTTGCTCGGGTGGCCCGCCTCTATAGAAATCCTCATCCCGTTTGCTGAACCAGCGCCGCGCTACTTTTCCGCCGCCCTCTTTAATCGCCTCCTCTACCTGGTCGTCGCTATTGTCACTCAGCTCATCGTTGATTACCCACTCGCCGACTATGAGCTGACGAACATCTGTCTGCCCAACCCCTTCCTGGGGTCGTTGTGCGCTAGACAGACATGCAACAGACATCGCAGAGGCCAGAAATAGAATCTTCGCCGCGACACCGAAGCTGCGAATCTGATTGTTTACGTCATTCATCTCACTTCCTTAAGAAAGTTGATCAGTCGTCTTTATAGGTTCTTGTACCAGTGGGCTATCGCTTTACCAATCTCATGGGGAGAATCTTCCTGGATAAAATGACTCCCAGATACCGTCACTTCGGTCTGATTCGGCCACGAACGACAGAATTCACGCTGCGGCCCCGTCAGTATCGCACCTGGCTCGGCGTTTATGAATAATTTAGGCAGCTGCGCCGCACTAAGCCAGTCAGCATAGTCCTGCACGATGTCTACCACGTCTGCAGGCTCGCCATCGATCGGTATCTGCCTGGGCCAGGAAAGCGTTGGTCGCCGGTCTTCCCCCTTGTTTTGAAAGGGGCGCCGGTAGACTTCCATCTCTTCTGCACTCAGCTCGCGCATAATAGATCCCGGCAATACTCTCTCGATAAAAGTGTTCTTCTCTAACACCATCTCCTCGCCTGCCTCACTGCGAAAGCCCTGAAAGACGCCTCTGGCAGCCTCTGGCCATTCGGCCCAGGATACCGGTCGCACAATCCCTTCCATATAGGCTATACCCTTGACCACATCACGATGACGATTCGCCCAGTCAAAGCCTAATGCAGATCCCCAGTCGTGAATTACCCAGGTAACATTCTGCTTTACTCCCAGCGCCTGCAACGCCCCATCAAGATATTCCCTGTGCTGCATAAAGGTATAGCTGTCTGCTCCCGCGCCGTCTAACTTGTCAGAATCGCCCATACCGATTAAGTCGATCGCAATACAGCGCCCCTGATCCGCAAGATGTGGCATAACATTACGCCATAGGTAGGACGACGTGGGGTTCCCGTGCTGAAATATGATCGGGTCGCCTTCTCCCATCTCGACATAGGCCATGGATTTACCTTTGACGGAAATCATCTGCTTAGTAGGTTCCGCGGCACTTATCATTATATTCTCCATGGTTTAATGAAATCTGGTGGCTATTGACGCAGCTTAACCAGAATAAACCCCCATGCTCGGCAATTCAAATTTGACTCTCCCTGCCCACACCCACAGCAAGTCTAACGGGCATTTGAACAAGCCCCTAATTATCGGCTATGCTCCAATTCCTTAACTAGCTAATATCGCAGCACTTAACAGGAGAGAAGCCGAATGACGATGCAAAAAACACCTCTATTGATGTCCAGAATACTAGGCAGGGGTGCGATCCTGGATCCGGATATCGAAGTCGTCACTATGCAGGCTAAGGGCACTCACCGTCAGACCCTTAAGCAGACTTGGGATAGAGCGAGCCAGCTAGCTCATGCCCTTAACAAGCATGGCATCGAAGTTGGCGACAGAGTTGGTAGCTTCATGTGGAATAACTATCGCCACCTGGAACTCTATCAGGCAGTGCCCTCTATGGGTGCTGTATTACACACACTCAACATCAGGCTCTCTCCCACCGACCTTGAGTACATCATCAACCACGCCAACGACAGGGTGATTTTTGCCGATGAAGACCTGCTACCCTTATTAGAGCCTTTGTGGGACAAAATTCCCTGCGTCGAACTACTGGTCATCTGCCGTCATGGCGAGGGTGGCGAGAGCTCATTCAAAAATCAGATCGATTACGAGGACTTCATTGCCGGACAGGAAACTACTTACGAGTGGCCAGACATCGATGAAAATTCACCTATGGGGCTATGTTATACCTCGGGCACAACCGGCAAGCCTAAAGGCGTCATGTACACAAACCGCTCAACCTATCTACACACCCTTGCCGAATGCCTAACAGATTCTATAGGGCTTTCCTCGCTGGACTCACTGCTCGGAATTGTGCCCATGTTTCATGCCATGGGCTGGGGGCTCCCCTTCTGCGCATCAATGCTTGGCTGCAAACAAGTAATGCCCCACCGCTTTATGGTGCCAGATGCATTTCTTAAACTGATGCATGAGGAAGAAGTTACTATCTCCGCGGGTGTTCCAACTATCTGGCAGGGAGTGAAGGCAGCCCTGGAAGCCGAGCCAGGCAAGTACGACTTAAGCAATCTAGCGCGCCTCACCTGCGGCGGCTCCGCTCCGCCGGTATCTATGATGCGCTGGTACTGGGACAGCCATCAGATAGAAATGATTCAAGGCTGGGGCATGACCGAGACCAATCCTCTAGGCACATTGTCCAGAAAAGTCGCCAAGCGGTCTCATATAAATATTTCTGAAGATCAGCAATTTGAAAACATCGCCAAAGCTGGCCTCGCCATGCCTGGTCTTGAGATCGAAATATTCGACGAAGAATGGAACCGCCTGCCTCACGATGGCGAAGCCGTCGGCGAACTCTGCATCCAAGGCCCATGGATCGCATCGGAATATTTCAATGATCCGCAACCGGATAAATTTCATGACGGCTGGCTGGTTACAGGCGATGTCGCCAAGATTGATCCCGAGCAATACATTATCATTGCCGATCGATCCAAGGACCTTATCAAGTCGGGCGGCGAATGGATCTCATCTGTCGATCTGGAGAATCACATCGTAGGTATGGCTGATGTAGCCCAGGCCGCGGTGGTCGCGCAGCCCCATCCGAAGTGGGACGAGCGCCCCGTGGCGTTGGTTATCATGGCGAAAGGAAAGTCACTAGATAGAGATGCGATTCTCGAACACTGCGGCAAGATCTTCGCTAAGTGGCAACTACCCGATGATGTAATCGAGGCGGATACGATTCCACTCACCTCGACAGGAAAGATAGACAAGAAGACTATTCGAGCGCAGCTGGATGCCGATGGCTATCAGCTACCCGACCTGCGCTAGAAGCAGAGAATTACTGACCCGGATCGGTGGGCGCATAGTCGATACCTTCGCTATCTGCCCGCCGCGCTCCGGCCAAGATTCCCGGTAGCGCATAGTTTCCCTCATGGCAGGCGTACTCGAATACGCGCTCACCGTTTGCATTCATGGGCAACTCGCCACTCCAAGGCTGGCTGTAATTCTCTGGATCATCCACAGTGAACTGGTACAAGATTGTGTCATCGGCCGTGCGCGTAAATCGCTCGGTCACTTTCATCTGCATGGAACCATAGAAGCGATGTTCTAATGAGGAGCGCAGACTCTGCTGCGGATGGAAGTTTGTAGTTTCGACAACTAGCGTGTTGTCTTCGTAATAACCGATCGAATCTCCCAACCAGGGGTACAGTGGCGGATCTTGATGCTCTGCATTCATGCGCACGATGCGCGCATCGTGATTCATCTCTGCAAGCAACACCACATGAGACTCTGTCTGCACAATCTGTGTCAGATTGTTATACAGCACCGGTAATTTAGGTGGGCCACCGGAAGAACCAAAGCCCACTACACAACGCTCACCCAGGGGACGAACTTCCGGCCCATCGTAGGATTGCCTGCGCTGCATTGCGGCAGCAAAATTGGCCTTTCCCTGTTCGCTATAAGGCAGCTGGCCATCCGCAGGGTCTACAAGAACTGACGTCCTGATTTCGCCATTCACAACTGCGAGCCTCTCGCCCGGGTCCATCCAGAATGTATTGTAGCCGCCAACATTACGACCCGCCGAAGGAGCTTCACGATCTGGGTCACTAGGTAGATTGCTCGCCTCGTTACGCGCCTGCACTCTCGCCTCGATTAGAAGAGCCTCCTCTTGCGAAATAACCAGCTTCCCCTCGAATCTATCCGATCTTTCCAGATTCGTTTGCGTAGCTAATGACCAGGTACCCTGAAGGTCGGGTGCGCCGAACTCGGTGAGGGGTGTTATGTAGCCAGACTCAGCCGCGTAAGCTGTAGCGGGAACTATGATAAATGCCCCAAGGGCAAAGGCCGATGTGCTGACTGTGTGTCGAATAAACACTGAAAAAAGCATTGTGATATTTCTAAGGAAACTGTTTTGACCTGTCACTGCATTGCTCCTGCTTGGCGATTCTTGAGCCCTATAATCGCATACCGTTCTTAAAGTTACCCGATTATGCCATTACTGGATCGCTGGACTCTAACTTCCTGTGACTAACATGAACCAATCGTAGCCCCTACGCTCCAATAGCGAGCCCCTGACCCAACAGAAATAAGTTACTTAATTCTCTAATTGGTAAAATTTGTGAAGTCCATTCGGTGTATCCAACAATAAAACCTGCTATAAAGGGGTAAATTCGTATCAAATTGTGTTCTTCGCACTGAATTGGTGCAAAAGCTGGCCGAAGTAAAGGATTGAAGCAGTCGCAATGTCGAACACCAAACAATTGACGGGTGCAGTTGTCTTTCTTGCCCTCATCGCCGTTATCGATAATTTCCTTGTAGTTTAATCGGACCCCAAACTTGAGAACATGGCATCCATCGATGCCGGTGTTTTTAAGATGGGCTCGGAAACCGGTCTAGCCGACGAGCGTCCGGTTCACGAAGTCAGCCTGGAGGCATTCTGGATTGACAAATTTGAGGTCAGCAACCGTGACTTCGCGAAGTTTATAGAGGCAACCGGCCATATAACCCAACCTGAGAAAGGAGAAGGTGGGTTGGTCTTCGCAAGTCCGAATGAAAGCCTGGCAATAAGCCTGAATCCCGAGAAGTGGTGGAATCTAATCGCCAGTGCAAATTGGCGACACCCAAATGGCAGCGACGGTGAACTCGCGCAAATCAACAACGAGAATCACCCCGTAGTTCAAGTCAGCTTTGACGAGGCTCTCGCCTACTGCAATTGGTTAGGCAAGGATCTTCCCACCGAAGCCCAATTCGAATTTGCAGCAAGAGGCGGCAGAGAGGGCGAGATCTATACTTGGGGAAGCCAACCCCTGCACCTAAGCGAAGCCGTAACCAATTTCTGGCAGGGTGCAGAAAATGACGAGATTGCGAATGAAGGATACACGGGCACCGCCCCGGTGGGTAGCTATCCGCCGAATGCTCATCAGCTTTATGATATTAGCGGCAACGTCTGGGAGTGGGAATCTGACTGGTACCATCCAAACTACTACGCGATAAGCGAACGGGAAGACCCTCGCGGTATCGAGCCAGACAAAATCGTCGAGGGGAATTCTGCAGCACCCGCTATGCGCAGCATACGTGGCGGCTCATTTCTCTGCAGCGATGAACACTGCAGCGGCTTCAGGGTAAGCGCGAGAATGCCCGTTGCGCCGACCTCCAGCAGCAACCACACCGGCTTTCGCTGTGTGAAGAACAGCAAAAATAGTAAGTACTAACTTACCTAAAAAGCCCCTTTAAACCTGAATCTTATCAATTGCTAGATTTCTCTAGCAATCAATAACTTCATGATTTCATTGCTGCCGCCGTAGATCTTCTGTATCCGGCTATCCGCATACATCTTGGCGATCGGGTATTCCATCATAAACCCGTAGCCACCGAAGAACTGCAAGCACTCGTCCACGATTTCACACTGTTTCTGGGTGGTCCACCACTTCGCCATGGCGGCTGTCGCCTCATCCAGTTTGCCATCGGCAAGCTTCATCGCGCAGTCGTCAACGAATACTCTAGCCAGGCGCGCCTCGGTATAACGCTCTGCCAATCGAAACTGCGTGTTCTGAAAATCGAGAATGCGCTTGCCAAAAGCCTTGCGCTCTTTAACATACTCACTAGTGATCTTTAGCGCCTTCTCAATTGCCGCGCAGGCCCCGGCTGCAATGATCAATCGCTCCTGGGGCAACTGTTGCATCAGTTGTACAAAGCCTTTTCCTTCGGAGGGACCTAACAGATTTTCCTTGGGCACTCTAACATCATCGAAAAATATCTCAGCAGTATCTTGCGCTTTCATGCCGAGCTTCTCCAGGTTTCTACCCCGGCTAAAACCACCCTCACCTTCTACAAGTTCGGTTTCCACTATGATCAGTGAGATACCCTTGCCACCCTCGGAAGGATCAGTCTTCGTTACGACGCAAATGAGGTTCGCCGTCATGCCATTGGTGAGAAATGTCTTCTGTCCGTTTAGAACATAGTTATCGCCATCCGCTAGGGCGGTTGTAGCGACCGCCTGCAGATCGGACCCCGTTCCAGGCTCGCTCATCGCAATGGCGGAAACGATGTCACCGCTCGCCATCCTCGGCAACCATTTCTTCTTCTGTTCTTCGCTGCCGTAGGCGTTAATGTAGTGCGCAACTATTCCCGAATGAACACCATTACCGAAGCCGGTGATATTGGCGTAGCTCAACTCTTCTACCAACACCATCTCGTGTTTGAAGTTGCCGCCACCACCACCATATTCTTCGGGTATGGAGGCACAGAGTAATCCAGCCTGCCCGGCTACTCGCCATGCATCCCTGTCGACAAAACCCTGCTTTTCCCACTTGTCCATGTTAGGCACAAACTCTTTCTGCAGAAATTTCGCCACAGCGTCGCGCATAATATGCAACTCTTCATCCATCCATGGAGAATCGTAATTATCAATCATGATTTTTTTCTCTCAGCCCGTAACCGAATTCATACGTTCGATAATCATCGCGTTGGCGGTACCACCACCTTCACAGATAGCGATCAAACCATAACGTTTCTCGCGGCGCTCAAGCTCATGCACCAGCGTAGTCATAAGCTTCGCACCGGTTCCACCGAGTGGGTGACCTAAAGCCTGCGCGCCGCCATTCACATTCAATTTTTCGAGGTCGGCACCTATCGCCTTAGCCCAAGCTAGCGGAACAGACCCGAATGCCTCGTTGACTTCATAGAGGTCGATATCATCGATGCTCAGCCCAGCCTTCTCCAACACCTTCTGCGTAGCCGGGATCGGGCCTTCCAGCATGATCACTGGGTCAGATCCGACCACCGCCAACGAATGAATCTTTGCCCGTACCGGCAGATCATATTTCGCAACCGCCTTCTCATTGGCGATCATGACGGCCGCCGCACCATCACTGATCTGACTCGCCGTACCTGCCGTGATAACTCCACCTTCGCGCAGGGTGTTCAGGGACTGCATGCCCTCTAGCGTGGCTCCGGCGCGAATCCCCTCATCTACCGAGTGCACGTCTGCTGAGCCATCTTCTAACTTAATATTCAGAGGAACGATCTCTTGCTTGAAATATCCCTTCTCGGTTGCCGACGCTGCGCGCTGATGACTGAGCAGTCCGAAGGCATCCAGATCCGCTCGGGAAATCTCGTATTTCTCAGCAAGGAGTTCGGCACCATCGAACTGGCTAAACTGGATTCCTGGGTATTGCAGCTCTAAACGCTCCCCCTTGGGAACACCGCGCCCGTTGGCCAGGCCATCGCGTATATTGGAACCGATCTCAACGGTGCTCATGGCTTCCACGCCGCCGGAAATAATCACATCCTGAGTGCCCGACATTACTGCCTGCGCGCCAAATTGAATCGCCTGTAGCGAAGAACCGCACTGGCGATCTACGGTCGTTCCAGGCACAGCAAGATCCAACTTCGATGACATCGATACGTTGCGCCCGAGGTTGCTTGCCTGAGAACCGATCTGCATCACCACACCGAATATCACATCATCTACTGCGTCGTTTGGAATTCCCGTTCTATCCAGCAACTCATCAACAACGATTGCACCCATATCTACCGGGTGAAGATTGCTCAACCTTCCCTTCTTCTTTCCTGTCGCAGTTCGCACCGCCCCTACTATGTATGCATCAGCCATTTTCTTGCTCCAAACTTTATAAGATAAAATCGCAGATCTGATCGATTATCACAGCTGCGCATTCAATTTACTTGCAACTAACCATCAAAGCGCAGGCATGCGAATGCCAGCATCTAACCGTATCGTCTCGCCATTGAGATAAGAACAGATAACGATGTGCGCCACCTGATCAGCAAACTCCTCCGGATTTCCCAAGCGCTTCGGAAACTGCGTGATGGCTATGAGTGGATCACGAACCTCGTCGGGTGCCGACGCCAACAGCGGTGTCTCGAATACACCCGGGGCAACTGTCATGACACGAATGCCTCGTTTAGCCAAGTCTCTGGCGATCGGCAATGTCATTGCGACGATGCCGCCCTTAGATGCAGCGTAGCCTGCCTGGCCGGTCTGACCATCGAAGGCAGCTATGGATGCCACATTTATAATGACGCCCCGCTCGTTGTCTTCGGTAACAGGGTCATTCATCTGCATGACCTCTGCACACAGACGCAGCACGTTGAAGGTGCCGACGAGATTTACTCTTACGATGTGTTCGAATTTTTCCAGCGGCATAGGGCCATTCTTGCCAACCGTGCGTGCAGCCCCACCGATTCCTGCAGAGTTCACATTGATATGAACCGTACCAAATTTTTCTTTGGTCTTCACAATAGCAGCTGCGACAGCAATCTCATCAGCCACGTCTCCCGCATGAAATATTGCGTTCTCACCTAGCTCCAAAGCCGCCTTCTGCAGCATCTTCTCATTCAAGTCGAACAACATAACTCTGGCGCCGGATGCAATAAAATTCCGTGCTGTGGCCAGACCCAAGCCAGAGGCTCCACCGGTGATGAACGCTGTTTTATTCTTTAGTTCCATAGTCGATTAATACCGTAAATTGATCAGTTTCTTGTCAAGGGGACGCGAAAGGATAATGTATCCGCTCTAAAAGTGAAACAGTTAATGAATTCGCCGGCTCAGGCTGATTTCGCAAGTGTTTTCAAGCATTGAATTTATTTTCTCCCGTTAATCCCCTATGATTCATAGGAACTCGAATTGATAATGGAAAATAAGATGGGACCGCTAAAGGGATTGAAGGTACTTGAGATGGCAGGCATTGGACCAGGCCCTTTCTGCGCGATGATGCTCGCCGACATGGGCGCCGAAGTCATACGGATCGACCGTCTCAGTCATAAAGGCAGCGGTCATAGGGCCAATGTGCTGAACCGAGGTCGCCGCTCAATCGCCCTGGACCTGAAAAATCCAGCTGCCGTCGAAACGGTGCTAAAACTGGTAGATCGGGCAGACGCAGTAATCGAAGGGTTTCGCCCCGGCGTGATGGAGCGCTTGGGACTGGGGCCTGACGTCTGCCTCAAACGCAATCCAAAACTCATCTTCGGCCGCATGACCGGCTGGGGGCAATCCGGACCTTTAGCCCAAGCTGCAGGGCACGATATCAACTATATATCGATAGCCGGCGCATTAGGCGCCATGGGCTACTCTGACAGAGCCCCCGCTCCACCGCTTAATCTGGTAGGCGACTTTGGCGGAGGCGCGATGTATCTACTCACCGGCATTCTTGCCGCGCTGTTCGAGCGACATAATTCGGGCCAGGGCCAAGTCATCGATGCGGCAATGACAGACGGAACAGCGAGCCTATTGAGTCCCTTCTTTGGACTAATGGCAATGAACATGTGGACCACCGATAGACAGGCTAACAAGCTGGATGGCGGCGCACACTACTACGGCAGCTACGAATGTAGCGATGGCAAATATATTTCCATCGGCTCGATAGAACCACAGTTCTACGCCCTGCTGCTAGAGAAATGTGGAATTCAGGACGAAGCGTTTCTTGCACAGCAAGATCAGCAGGCGTGGCCAGACCTAAGAGAGAAGCTGGCTCAGTTATTCCTTACAAAGACGCGGTCTCAGTGGTGTGAATTGATGGAAGGCACGGATGTCTGCTTCGCGCCAGTGCTAGATCTTGGAGAAGCGCCAAGTCACCCACATAATATAGAAAGAGAAACCTATGTCGATTTTGAGGGAGTAACTCAACCTGCGCCTGCGCCCAGATTCAGTCGCACAGAATCGCAGATACAATCATCGGCTGCCATGGCGGGGGAGCATACGGAGCAAGTATTGGCGGATTGGGGCTTTGCTGAAAACGAAATTGAACTATTAAAGACGGCGCAGGCCATCTAGAATGAAAAAATAAATGGAAAATCAGAATCTAGCGATAGTTTTAGCTCTGGTCTCTTTGGTAACAGGCATCGCCCTGTTAGTGAATTGGTCGAGTAACAGGCAGGTGCCCGGTCTGCTCAAGATCGCGCTTGGCTTCATGGCCACCTGCGTCGGCATCCTTCTGGCTTCCATGCAGGAATTCATCTCTTCTCTCTGTATTTATTGCCAACGGCCTCATCATGGGCGGTCGCATCCCTGTGCTCTCGGGGCTGGCGAATTTCTGGAATCAAGAGACTACGAAGCTACCCCTGTTCTGCCTCGTCTGGTTTCTGGCCACCATGGCCGGCTTCTACTATTTTACCTTTATCGATGAGTCTATCCTCTGGCGCACACGCATCTACACATTGATGACGGCCATCTTCTCCGCCAGCATAGTCTATGTCCTTGCGCGAGGATTGAGGATAGAGCGAAAGCTGCGACCAGTTATGGCGATGAATACCAATTTTGGTGCCTATCTGTTGCTCACGCTCTCGCTGTTCAATGCGATCGGCGACCCCATCCTGACACTATTCCGAGCAGGCCAGCCAATAACATCGCTAGAGCAGGCCACAACGATTCTGCTACTAGGCGGCCTCGTCACTGTTACAACTTTCGCACTGTCTGTAATCATCATGACAATGGAAGAGGTGGCAGTTGAGTATCAGGAGAACGCGATCTACGACCCAATCACCACGATACTCAATCACCGCACCTTCATCGAAGTAAGCAACCGAGTCCTTGGGGTTGCGCTGCGCTACACCAAGCCCGTTTCGATGCTGACTCTCGAGCTTGCTATTTAGATGATATCGTCAAACAGCATGGCCCCAAGGTTGGCAACGCGATGCTGCGGCATTTCGCTCTGATGGCCACCGATAGAAGGCGTAATGAGGACGTCCTCTCTCGAACAAGTTACAAGCAATTCAGAATGCTACTCCCCGGCGTCGATGAAGAGGGCGCAAAGGTGGTAGTTAAGAAAATAGAAAGCGCCGTCCTCGGAGAAGAATACGTCTATCGCGGCAACGCATTGAAGGCCAAATTCCTAATCTCGGCAATCACCAAGCGAGAGGAGGATCTGCATCTACAGCAGATGCTGCAAGAGGGCGAAGTCGAAATCTTCAGAATGCAACAACTAAAAGATAGCGCAGCATAAACTTCTGCATCTGGGTATCATAGGCCTCATACGCCCCCTGCCCCGCCTGTTTGGAATCCCTTCATGACCTATAATGCAATTCTCTACCAGATCGAAAATACTATTTTAACCATCACCCTCAACCGCCCCGAGCACATGAATGCATTTACGGTGGAGATGGCACGGGAACTGATCGATGCGATCAATCGCGCCAGCGAGGATGATGCGGTTCGCGCAATTGTAGTCACGGGCGCTGGCAAGGCTTTCTGCGCTGGCATGGATCTGAGCAGCGAGGGCAATGTATTTGGACTGAACGAGAGCTTACAGCCAAGTCTTAACGACATGCAGACCAGGCTGAATGATCCGGAAATCATTGCCGGCGTTCGCGACACAGGCGGCCGGCTCACCTTAGCGATCTATGATTGTAAGAAACCAGTCATAGCCGCTATTCATGGCGCCGCCGTGGGCATCGGCGCAACCATGACCTGCGCGATGGACATTCGGCTCGTTGCCGAGAATGCACGCGTCGGTTTCGTGTTTAACAAGATCGGCATTACTCCCGAAGCATGTTCCAGCTGGTTCCTCCCTAGAATCGTTAACATGGGCACAGCTTTGGAATGGGTCTATAGCGGCGAGCTAATCGCAGCGGAAGAACTAAAATCACGAGGCTTCGCCAATTCAATAGAGCCTAAAGAATCACTTCTAGAGAAAGCCTATGAGCTCGCTAAGCGGATAGCACAACACAGCCCCGTGTCTATCGCTCTGACCCGACAGATGATGTATCGTAATGCTGCTCAAGATCATCCGTTAGCAGCGCATCAAGTAGACTCCCTGGCAATATTCTACGCGAGCCAAGGAAGCGGCAAAGAAGGCGTAAAAGCATTCTTGGAAAAGAGAAAGCCAGAGTATGCTGAAAAGGCATCAAGTGACATGCCGCCCTTCTATCCTTGGTGGGAAGACTAACTAAGAACTTTACTAGGAACTGACATGCTTAAAAACTTCGAACTCCTCTGCTCTACTAGCGGCCGCGTCATATTGGGAATCTACTTCCTGCTCCCTGGCGCCATCTTGAAGATTACTAATATGGAAAGCACGGCCGCCTCCATGGAGGAACATGGAATGGTGCTGGTCTCCTTCTTTCTTATCTTGACCATCATCATTCAACTGTTCGGCGGCCTCGCCATGATCGTGGGCTATCAGGTGAAGCCGGTTGCTTTCGTTCTAGCCGGGCTTACTCTAGTAATCAGCCTCGTGATGCACGATTTCTGGAATATGCCCTCAGAAACACAGAACTTCGTTAAAAACATGGGCATCATGGCTGGCCTGCTAGTAGCAGCCGGGCTTGGTGCGGGTGGCTGGAGTCTCGATAGCAAGCTTGCTAAACAAAAGTAATATCAGCAGCTTATCGGCAGCACCAGTAAGCGGCGACCTCGATTCTTGACAGCTTCCTGCGCGCCTGCGAAAGTGGCCCTGAATACGGCTAATGCGACACCATCTTAGTGTAAGCAGCTCAGTAACATCAGCTGACTTGAAGATTAGGGCCCGAACAAAATTATCTTCTATGCAGCACGGCGTAAACTAACTTTTAAAATAGGATCAGACACATCATGATAATGGTGCAATCAACTTTCCATCTCGTTTCAGAATCCAAGCCTGAAGCAATCGAATTGATGAAGAACATGGTTCGCCTGTGTCGTCAGGAACACGGCTGCTTGAGTTATGAATATTTCGAAGGCCTAACCGATTCCAATCAGGTCGTCCTCTTACAAGAGTGGGAGAATGCAGACTGTCTTCAGGGCCACTATCAAACTGCCCACATGGAAGAGTTTCTGGCGAAGCTAGGCGACTACCTGGAGAGTGAAGTCACGACCCGCAGCTATGCCTCACAGGACGAGCCCAGGGTGTCATCGAAGTCAAATGATGAACTCGCCAAGCCGGAACAGACGATTCACTAACTCTGATTGCCCCCGTATTCTCACCATGCCACCAATAAATCGATCGCAACGTTAGCGCACTACAAGGATTGGTAAATGTTCTACACGTTGCAGGGCGATCAGAAGACTCCCGTTTCCGCTGAAGAAAATACTCGCCTGCTACACTGGAGAACGTCCACGTTCTGGGTCATGTTAGTCGGCTATGTGGGCTATTACATCTGCCGCGGTAATCTGTCTGCCGCCTTTCCACTACTAGAACAAGAATTCGGTTATTCCAATACACAACTCGGTCTGATTGCCTCTCTGTCTGAGATGGCCTACGCCGCCGGTAAGTTTATCAACGGCCCACTGGCCGACAAGATCGGTGGTCGCCGAATCTTTCTCATTGGTATGGCAGGCGCCATATTCTGGAACATCGTCTTCTCGATCTCGGCGAGCCTGACAGCCTTCATCGTGGTGTGGTGCTGCTGTCGCTACTTCCTCTCTATGGGCTGGGGAGGACTCACCAAGACCATAGGCAACTGGTATCCAAGAGAGCGCAATGGCACGGTGATGGGCCTGATTAGCGTCAACTTCCAATTCGGCGGAGTTGCAGCCACTCTGTTCGCAGGATTCTTGGTATCAATGGGCGTGCCTTGGCAGGGAGTCTTCATCTATCCGGCTCTGTTGCTCTCCCTGATTCTTATTTGGTCTTATCTTGCCTCGCGCTCCAGCCCCGCCGACGTAGTACCAGGGGCTATTCCGATTGAGGGTGAATCCTCGAAGGCGCAAATTGCCGACTACGGCGACGAGGAGCATCCACCGGTATCGACTATCATGAAGACGCTGCTGCGACTCCCCATCTACAGGGAATTGCTTGTGTTCAGCTTCCTCACCACCTTGCTGCGCTCAGTGTTCCTGTTTTGGACTCCGAAATTTCTTTTCGACATCGGCCTTGGCGCCAGCTCCGCCATTCTCCGTTCCGCTATATTTCCCCTACTTGGCGTGGCTGGAACCGTTTTCATAGGCTGGTACACAGACCATCATGCGCGCAATGGCGACCGCGCCCGAATGATGTGGATCATGCTCTCCGTACTAGTGTTCTGCATGATAGCCATCTCGGTTCTAAGTGGTGCCAGCGAACCAAACTTCAATCTCATTCTATTCTTCCTGGGTGCCAGCGGGTTCTTCTTGCTAGGCCCCTACTCCATGAGCAGCGGTTGTCTCACGCTGGACATCGCAGGCGCAAAAGGTGCAGGTTCCTGTACGGGAATCATCGACGGCATGGGGTATATAGGAGGGGCTATCGCGGCGTTCGCCGCTGGCATACTCTCTGATTATCTTGGGTGGCCACAGGTATTCATGGTGCTATCAGTTTTTGCGGTAATCTCTACACTCAGCGCCTGGATGATGAGCCGAGGCTTTCAAAAGATGGCACGCGAAGCGACTGCCTCGACTCCCCAAGACTGAATCCCTACTGCTGCGCTTCATATTCCTTAATCTGATTCGTTATATCGCGCACCATGCCATTGGGAATGGGCAGTGTCAGATGGTACTGCGATATCTTCCAGCCCTGCGCGGTGCGAATTAACACCCCGGTACCGCGACTACTGCCATAGCTCTGGCTCAGCAGCGCCTCGTCAAACCAGGCACTAGCCCCATCGGGAGTAATATTGATGCTGCGCTGCTGCGGCGTGTAGACCCAGCCGTTACTGCCGCTGGAATATTAACGAAACTCTGACTTGCCCCAGCGCTCGCGCGCATCGGTACCGATGAAGACACTATCTTCGCGCATCAGATCGAAATAGGTATCCCATTCGCCATTTGCTGCCGCCAGATGATAACTGTCTAACACTCGATTGATGGCATCCAGATCTGACTGCTGTAACTGACCACTCTGCACACAGGCCATCAGACTGGAAGCGACCACAGTTGAAAGGAATAGATTTTTCATAGGCTGATCAGTCCTGGGCTGCCGTCTCAGTTTCTGTTGATTGCTTGCCCTTGTCGAATTCTCCCGCATCGATTCTCGCAAAATAGGCGCTAGCCACCTGTTTTACCTTAGGCGCCAATAGAAGGGTTGAGACCATGGTCGGTATAGCCATAGTCGCATACATGCCGTCGAGCAGATTAATCACCATATCCAGAGAAACAACGGCACCGGCTGTTATCAGTGCCATATAGGCATACATATAATATTTCTCCTTAGACACGCCAAAGAGAAAGCCCATACACTTACTGCCGTAGTACCAATAGGTGAGAATCGTCGTGGTGCTCAATACGATCACCATGATCAACAACAGATAGGCGCCGAAGCCTGGAAACACCTGCTCGTAGGCCTGGGTAGTCATGGTGACACCTATGGCATCTCCCTCCCAGACGCCGGTAACCAACAAAGCCATGGCGGTGCAGGTACAAACTATCAGCGTATCCGCAATAGGCCCTATCATGGCCACCAGGCCCTCTCGCGTGGGCTCGTTAGTCTTCGCCGCGCCGTGGGCAAGAGATTCGGTTCCGATTCCCGCCTCGTTGGAGAAGGCACCACGCTGCACGCCGATCAGGATGACGGCACCAAGCACGCCGCCCGCTGCAGCTTCGCCGCTGAAGGCATCTGTAAGGATGAGCAGAAACATCGCTGGAATTTCAGTGACGTGACTGGCCAGCAGCACCCCTGTTATCAGGAAGTAGAAGATCACCATCGATGGCACCATCTTGCCCGCCACCGCTGACACTCTCTTCACCTTGCCTACCGCAACAGAAAACATGATTACGGCCAGCAGAATACCGGCGGATAGATCGAAGCTGAAATGTTCCTCCGGCGTTGCCAGACCCGCCGGGATCGCAATCACATCGCGCAGTATCTGCACCAGTTGATTGACCTGAAAGATAGGCAGAGTTCCTACCATGCCGGCTATTGCAAACAACCAGGCGAGAGGAAGCCACTTACGCCCCAGGCCCTCTCGAATCACATACATGGGACCGCCCTGTAGCTTACCCTCGTCGTCCCTGCCCCGGTACATGATCGCCAGGGAGGCGGTATAGAATTTTGTTGAGATGCCAACGATAGCCGTAACCCACATCCAGAACACTGCACCCGGGCCACCGATAGTGATCGCGACGGCAACACCGGTGATGTTGCCCAGGCCCATCGTTCCTGCCAGGGCGGTAGCCAGCGCGCGATAGTGGCTGATGTCTCCGGACACCGAGTCCGAGGGATCGTCATACCTGCCCCGAAGCAAAGCGAAGCTATGGGAGAAATAGCGGAAGTGGCGCAGACGGGAATGCACCATGAAGAAGAAGCCACCGCCCACCAGCAAGATAACCAGCGGCAAACCCCACATGAAACTTGTATAGGCGGCGATTGCCGCTTCGATCGAGTCCATCACAGGACACCGCCCCGTGCTGTCACTACTGCAATTCTAACTGGCAAAGAGATAGGGATTTCCTGCTGCGTAGTATTATGAGTGGTGGAATGCTCGGCACCGCCCATCCATCGGCGATCGTGGCACCGAGCGCTAAACTACTGTGCCTTCGCCGCATCGGACTCTTGCCGACGCGCACCCGCGAGTATCGCCCGCATTGCATAGTTGCCTTCGTGACAGGCGTACTCAAATAAGTCTTCGCCGGTGTACATGGGCATCTCTGCAGTCCATGGCTGGGTATAGAGCTCTGGGTCATCGATGGTAAAACTGTAATGGAGCTTGTCATCGGCGACACGGGAAAAGCGCTCCGTTAGCAGAATATTACTGGAGACGAGTCTCTCTTTAGCCACCTGCCAGGGATTGAAATTCTTGGTCTGCACAATGAGGGTATCTCCCTCATAGTAGCCGATAGAGTCACCTAACCATTTTTCATAGGGCAGGTCTCGAAATTCCTGATCGATGGCTACGATGCGGGCGTTGTGAACCATCTCTGCAAGAAGCACTACATGGGTGGGCGATTGCACGATCTGCATATGATTATTGTACAGGCTGCTCATGAATGGCGCCGTTGAAGCAAAGCTAATCAGACAACGGTCCGACAGTGTTCTGCCTTCGGGCCCATCACTCTGGGCCATACCCATGGGAAGTTCTTCGCGTTGCGATTGCCGCACCGCTTGCCCGTCTTCACGCCAGGGGATCTTGCCGTCGGGCGGATCGACGATGAGCGAGGTTCGATACTTGCCATTCATCTGTGCCAGCGCATCACCCGGTGTAATCCAGAACCCATTATAGCCACCAACATTCTCCGGCCCGGGCGCTTCCGCACCAGTCGCTTCCAGAAACGCAATAAAATCAGGCGTAGAAACCATCTTATCCAACATGGTCGCCTCGTCTACTTCCAATTCACCCTCATAAACGTCGGCACGCTCAAGACCGGTTCGAGTCTTGTAGTTCCAGACACCCTGCACATCCGGCACGCCAAAGGCTGTCTTGGGCGGGGCATAGTTCTCTGCGGCAAAGACAGCGGGCACAGCTAGGGCCGCAATTATCAGGCTGCTCAGCGCGGTGCTGCGGTAGACGGTTCTCATGGAAATATCCTCAGGTCGAGTGAGTTGGGCCTAAGCCCTGTGAAACTAGCTTAAAGCAGCCTTCCACGCACTTGCAAGCGACACGACACTGAAGTCACTGCAGGAATCGGCAAAGCTATCGAATATTATCGGCAAAGACGAATTCAGATGGAGGCCGCAAGCCACGTAGATGCTCCACAAAATAGTCCCAACGACGCTTCATGAAATAGCGCCTATTGCCGAAGCCATGACTGGCATTAGGCAGCACCACTAGATCGAAGTCTTTATCGGCATCGATCAATGCGTCGACCACCAGCAGAGTATTCGATGGATGCACATTGGTATCGAGCATGCCATGGGCAAGCAGTAACTTGCCTTGAAGGTTCGCCGCCAGGAGTTGATTCGCCTGATTGTCATAGTTCGTCGTAACCACGGGCTCGCCGTCAGTTGAGCTATTCTCCGGGAAGGTCTGCAACAGGCCTTGCCACTTCTCACCCCAGTCATCCTCATAGTTGCGATTGTCGTGATTGCCCGCACCCGACACCGCAACCTTGTAGAAATCCGGGTAACGAAGAATTCCCGCGGTCGAAGCAAAGCCGCCCCCAGAATGCCCCCAGATGCCGACTCGATCGAGATCCATCCAAGGGTTTCCGGCCCCTAACTGTCGAATGCCTTCGACCTGATCCGGCAAACCACTATCGCCCATATTTCCATAGTAGGCGTCGTGGAAGGACTTCGATCGCCCAGGCGTACCCATAGCATCCAACTCCACAACGATGAATCCAAGCTCGGCCAGAGACTGCTTGTCGCCGCGCGAGGCACGAAACGATCGCGTACCTACGCTACCGCTTTGTGGCCCGGGGTACAGATAGTTCAGCACTGGATAGGACTTCGCCTCATCGAAGTTTGAGGGCTTGTACAGCAGACCATAGATGTCGGTGATCTGGTCCCTGGCTTTCACGACAAAAGGTTCAGGCGCCACCCAGCCACTTGCCAGCAGGGCGCTAATATCAGTCTCTTCAAGAGCCATCTGCAGCTCGCCAGACTTGTTACGCACAACGGCGACGGCGGACACAGTAGGTGTCGAGTATACATCGCTGAAATACTCAGCCGAATCGGACCAGCGAATTTGATGATTTGCAATCTCGGGTGTCAGGTTCACCAGCTGCGAGCCATCGAAGTTGACGCGATAGAGATATTGAAAATACGGATCGCCACTCTCTCGATTCGAGCCGAGGAAGTAGATCTGCTCATTATCCAGGTCAACCTGCTGTATCTGCAGCACCGCCCAGTTACCTTCGGTGATGCGCCTCTTCAACGCGCCTGTCTGTAAATCGTGAAGATAGAGATGACCCCAATTGTCCTGCTCGGAGAACCAGATGAATTCGTTTCGCTGGGGAAATACGCGCCAATTTTCGCTGTTGTATCCCGACTCGTAGTAGGTAGCGACTTCCTCGCGATGGACCGCACGCACCGCCCCTGTCTGTGGGTTGGCAATCTGTAATTGCGCTATCTTGTGATCCCGCGATGAGGAGACAAACGACAGCGTCTCGCCGTCCTCACTCCACTCTACATCCAGAAACACACCGCCTCTGCCAGCAATATGATCGCTGGTAGTAGACCGATGGGGGTCCGGTGGCATGTTTAACCTGACGATTCGCGGCTCCTGCTCAAGATGAATCACGATTCTCTCGATCATGAAAATATAATCATCTCCGGGCAGCGGATACTTCCAGGCATCTAGATCGCCATGGCCAACCTGGGTGGACCAAAGATACATCTCTTTGACGTTTCTGCCATCGTGGCGGAACGTGGCGATCTTCGCGGAATCTGGCGACCACAGAAGAACCGGACCATCATCTCGCAGCCAACCTGCATTATTGGTTGCGTAGCCATAGTCTTGCTCACCATCGAAGGTTAGCTGTGTCAGTGCATTACTCGCCGTATCTCGAACCCATAGATTGTGCTCATCGATAAACGCCGCCTTGCTTCCATCGGGAGAAAGATATTCGTTGGGGGGAGTTTCGGCCAGCTGATTCAGGGTGTAACTGTCAAGCTCTAGCGTGTAGCTGCGCCCAGCGTAATCAAAGTCGAGTTGACCTGAAGACTCTGACAGCTTAATGCGCGATAGGCTCAGGTCGTCTGCGTCTACATCATCTGCATAGTCTGCCAGGGCTGAAGCCAACCTAGCGTTATCGAACAGTGGGGACTTCTGCCTTGTCTGCACATCCGCCAACACAGTTTCAGAACCGCTCCCCGTCGAGCGCCTGTAGATCAAGCGATCGGAGTCCTGCCAGTATTGAGCGAGAATATTGCCACTGACCAGATCCGCCGTGTTAACGCCCAGAAAGCTCTGCGCCCGCTCATAATCGGCGACCGTTATCGTCTCTGCCCCTTCTGCCAAGGGGACTGCGCCACCTGACTCGCTTGTTGCGCTGGGGCCACAGGCCTGAACAACGGCAAGGGAAAGCATTGCTAGCAAGCTACGTCTTAGCGCTTGGGTCATCTTAGTAGGCCTCTTTGCTTTAGATAAGCACTCCGACTCTAAAGAAGCGCGTCCAATATTAAATCAACCGATTCGATGAGTCGTTGATCTCGAGGCCGCAGGTCTGGGGTGAACTCGACACCGGTTAGATGCTGAAGACCAAGAATATAGCGTACCGCGATTTCATTAGCCTGTTCGTCAGAGAATTGCTGATCCTTCTCCTTCACCATACCTCGGGCAAATTCTTTTGAGAATGAAACCGGTTTGCCATCTCTATGCAGAACATCACCATTATCGTCCAGGCGCCAGAAACGCGAAGAGTCCATGGTATAGAGCTCGTCTGCCGCCACTATCTTGCCTTCGCTGTTAATGCCGTGCTCGGTCTTGGTATCAACCAACACCATGCCGCGCTCGGCCAGATACTGAGAGATCATGCCGAAGGCCATTAGAGACGAGTTTCTGATTTGATTGTACTGAGCCTGAGTACAGACGCCGCTGTCGATTAGCGACTGCGCATCGGTTGTTTTGTCGACCTTATCTTTGGTGCTGGGCGTATCCATCACGTAGGGCAGAATACCGTTGGGTTTTAGTTCGGCGATGGCCATCTCGTGACCGGCATAGTGCAAAACACTCTCCCCTGCGTCCTTGGCAACAAGCCAATGCTGGTAGAGCGATGTAGAGGTGGAGCTCTCCGCCATAAATAGCCGCAGCACATTCTCCAGACTTACCAGATTGAGGTTCTCGGCCGGTATCACCGTAGAACTCGGTAGCAGGCCCTCTACCTCGAATTGCGAGGAGCCCAACACATCGACCACTAGACGAAGCATGTGATCATGATTAAAGGCTAGAACCTGGTCTTTGAAAGGAATCGCACCCCGGTTAACGTCATGTGTCGAGATTCGATTATTGCGAAACATTAAGCGCAGAGGCACGCCCGCCGCAGTCACAAGACCCTCTGCGAACACAGAATCTGACACTTTGCCTTCTAATACGGTGGCTCCACTCAGGCGAGGTAATTCCCCGTCATCGATCAACTGCTGAATGGGACGGCCTTCATTAACGGTGCTGCCATGTTCGGCAACTAATTCACGGATTTGCTTCTCGTCTAACATCGGTTTTATCACTATGCTCTATAAAAATGAATTGAGGATCGAAGAATAAGTGAATCGGTGAGGGACTACAAGATTGCTGCGAATGGGGCTGAGCCGTACTACATAGAAACGGATTATTGTGAGCGACTACGGCGCACGAAAGAGGTGCCATTGGCTCGAATAGCTAGCACGAGAGGGAAAGAAAAATTGGTGCCGCCACCAAAAGTCGCAACTTCTAGAGAGTGGACCTGCTGATTCGACAGGCGAAGGCGTTAACTTGAAATAGGAGTGTTGAAGGAAAAGTTGGTGCCGCCACCAAGAGTCGAACTCGGGACCTGCTGATTACAAGTCAGCTGCTCTACCACGGCTGAGCTATAGCGGCATATTTCAAACTTTATCAAAACTCCGGATGTCGATTCATGCAATTAAACGCCCTAGATCTGCGCCCGGATTTGCGATTACGCTACTGCGATTTCGCTCTGATTGCGACAACGCCAATCAGGTCGCGCATACTACATAAAAAATGCGCCCGCTTCAATAGTTCAGTTTGCCAATATTTGCGCTCACTGAGCAGAGGGCTGGGCTGGTTGCATATACTTGCGGCGCCGCAGCAGGAAAGGCCGTTCCACACAGAAATAGGTGACCGTAGCCAGCAGCAAAACCAGGGGTAGCATCAACACGAAGGTGTTGAGAATCGCGCTAGCCACGGGGTCACTCAGACGCAGCAGACTATCCCAATCGTGGCGCAGGAAGTAGTCCAACACCACATAGTGGCCCATGTAGATGGAGTAGCTGATAGTGCCAACTGCCACCAATATTTGGCCTATGAGGCGATGAAAATGCCTTGCTATTGAAAGATACCCCAGCAAAAAGACTGCCCAGGCGATAGCTTCCAGCGTTGGCCAAAAGATCCAGAGATGATTATTCGCCCCACCACCCCCAAGCTGATTGAATCCAAAGAGTAGCATTAGCACCAGACCGGTCCCTGCGATCGCCACATAGTCCAACTGCTTTCCGGCCACAAAGTAATTACGGTAGTAGATACCCGCCAGCATGCCCACCAAGAACTGATCGAGGCGACCTACGATAGTCCAGTAACTCAGCACGCGCATGTCGGCCCCCACAATAAAGGCTCCCGTCCGCAGGATCAGCAACGCGAGTATTACCGCAACCAAAACCTTCCAACCCCATCTCTGCACAGAAGTTAACAGTAATGGGAACAGCAGATAGAAATGCCACTCCACGGCTATAGACCAGAAAACAAAGGTAAATGCACCGCCATTGATGGCGGTATCACTATTCGCCATGAAGAAGACAGACTGCAATAGACCGAGAAGGCTAAAGTTCTCTGTATTGAAAGCTATGCCGAGAACCAGGAAGAAAAGAAACAGGGGGTAGGTTCGCAGCAATCGATTTCGGTAGAAACCTACATAGTTCAGTTTTTTCTGCAGCGAACCCACGGTAAAGACAAAGCCGCTGAGTAGGAAGAAGAGCGAAACCGCCGTGTGCCCCTCGATAATCAGCGCTGTGAACGGGTTTCCTGCGACGACCCAATTCGCAGGGTCGTAGGGTGCTGCATAGATGAGCTTGTGGGAAACAAGATGGGAGCTGTGAAAGAACAGCACAAGCACTGCGGCGAAGCCTCGAAGATGATCGAGTGCAGGAATGTATTCAAAATTAGTGCTCTTCATACAGCTAGCAATCGGCCCGAACAGGAGGAAATGAAGCATACTAACTTAGCACGATATTTGCTAAAGTATGCGCTCAGATTAGTAGACATTATCGCCCATTTAACCCGTATTTGTTGCTTATCGCGGGGCAGCGACAGGCAGCCTAGATAGCAACCATAGATAAACTAGAATCAGGCATGTTGACACCAGTAACTCAAGAATGGCTACAAATGCTCTCCCTCTACGGTTGGATCTGGATAATCCCGATCGTCGAGCGTCTGTTGCCCCTGAATAAGCAGCCGTTTATTCGTCCGGGCATGATCAACGATCTGATACACACCTATCACCGCCTTCATTTACACAGCATGATCAATGCAGGTTTCGTTGCCTGGCTCGTTACCTATGCACAACAACATGCTGGACAGGGTGCTTACTTACAGGGAGCGCTGGCTAACGTGCATTGGGGGTGGAGTTTTTTTGCCCTTTTATTCATGGGGCATATCACTTTTTATGTGGCACATTATTACTCGCATAAGATCCCCCTGCTCTGGCAGTTTCATCGCGTTCATCACAGCTCATTAACCCTGGACTCTTTTTCAACGAGCCGATTCCATGTTATCGATAAGGCCCTCTTCGCTGCTCCCTATCTGATGCTGGTTACCTATTTCCAACCAGACCCTGCGCTCGTCTTTATATATATCTCATTTCGAGACTTCTGGGGCCGATATGGTCACGGCAATATCAAAGACGCCCATTGGATTGGCTACATCCTGAGCAACCCCAAATTTCATCGCTGGCATCATTCTAACCATCCGGAAGCGATCGATAAGAATTTCTCCGGCGAATTTAATTTCATGGACTATATGTTTGGCACGGCCTACTACCCCAAGGAAGGTATTCCTGACAATTTCGGCGAGGCCGAGTACAGCAATAATATTATTGTTCAACATTACCGACCCTTCGTTGATATCTATAATATAGCCAAGAAAGATGGCGTTATGGCCCTATTGAGAAAACCCAAATCACCTAGCCCGCAGAATTATCAGACAGCGCAAGAGTAATTACCCCATGGATGGCTCGAGCGACAGCGCTGCCTGGAAGGCATTAGAGAAACACAGCAAAGATTTCAAAGGCACAGGCTTTCGTCTACGCGATTTATTCGATGCCGACAGCGACCGATTTCGTGAATATTCACTCTCCCACGAAGGCCTTCTGCTCGATTATTCAAAGAACTTCTTAAATAGCGAAACTATTCGACTATTACTCGAGCTGGCTGAGCAGAGACAACTCACAAAAGCAATCGATTCGATGTTTAGTGGTGAGAAGGTCAACACGACTGAGCACCGGGCCGCTCTTCACGTCGCGCTGCGCGACCCATCAGACGCATCGAGCCACCCGGAGATCTCTGAGACCCTCGACCGTATCGAGCGGCTAGTAGTCGATGTCCACGGCGGAACGTGGCTGGGTTACGCTGGCGACACCATCTCGGATGTCGTTAACCTGGGTATAGGGGGCTCCGATCTTGGCCCAGCGATGGTGTGTGATGCGCTCAGTCCATGCGCGAACACCAAGCTAAATGTGCATTTCGTGTCGAATATCGACCCCTCCCATCTCCAGAACACGCTCAAGAATCTGCGGCCCAAGACCACACTCTTCGTCATTGCCTCCAAGTCTTTTTCGACGCTAGAGACCCTGAAGAACGCAGAGGCAGCGAGAGCATGGCTACTCCAGTGCGCGGATGCACAGGCTACAAGCAAACATTTTGTTGCGATAACCACGAACCTAAAAGCGGCTATAGAGTTCGGGATAGAGGAACAAAATCTTTACCCGCTGTGGGACTGGGTCGGCGGCCGCTTTTCATTGTGGTCGGCGATAGGGCTGCCCATCGCGCTGGCATTGGGCACGGACGGCTTCAGACAACTTCTTGCCGGCGCTAATGCTATGGACGAGCATTTCAGAACGGCTCCGCTCGCGCAGAATATCCCGGTCATTACTGCCCTGATTAATTTCTGGTACAGAGAATTCTTTGACGCCCACAGCACCGCCGTAGTGCCTTACAGTCAACGCCTCAATCTACTCCCCTCTTTCTTGCAGCAGCTGTGTATGGAGAGTCTTGGCAAGAGTGTAGATCTGCAGGGTAAGCCGGTGGACTACAATACCGGCGATATCATCTGGGGAAGTGCTGGTACCAACGGACAGCACTCCTACTTCCAACTACTGCACCAGGGCACAGAATTTATTCCTGTTGATTTCATTGCCGCTGCCAAAAGCGATGCGCCCGAAGACAGTGATGCGCATCAGCACCTGCTCGCCAATTGCCTTAGCCAAAGCCTCGCGTTGATGGAAGGAAAGCGCGATGCCGACTCCCCGCATAAGCTAGTCGCGGGCAACAAGCCGAGTAATACGCTGCTATTAGAGGAATTAAGCCCACACAATCTCGGCATGCTACTCGCGCTGTATGAGCACAAGGTGTACACACTGAGTGTGCTATGGAATATCAACGCCTTCGATCAATGGGGTGTAGAACTGGGAAAGAAACTCTCAACACAGGTCTTCAGCGCAATGTCTGCCAAACCAGACGCGACCCACCTCGATGCCTCCACCCGGGGACTCATCCAGAAATTACAGCAGTGGCAAAGTAATTAGTCATCTCTCTCAGACAAGCTCCACGGGTAGGTAGTGTTCTACGGTCGGAAAGGGATCGTAGAAGTGATGCAATAATCTACGCCATTGCTGATACTCTTTAGAGCCGCGAAAACCCTCGGTGTGATCCTCTATTGTCTCCCACTTAACGAGCAGCAGGTAGCGACCTTCTTGCTCAACACAATGCCGCAGCTCATGGGATATATACCCTTTCATGGACGCGATTATTCTCTGCGCCTGGGCAAACGCCTTTTCGAATTCAGCCCCCATTCCCAATCTCACATCGAGTGTAGCCACCTCAAGAATCATAAATACCCCAGCCTCTATCAATGACGTCTCACGGAGATTCAGTCTTGCTCGCGCTAGAAAGCTCTGCCACAAGCTGGATGCCATGTCGGAAAAGATCGGCCTGCCCGCACTCACATCCACTAGGAGCATGTAGCGCTATTAGACGATGCGGGAAGACTCACTCTTATGCAATCTGAATTCCCACTTTCGCTCCGGCGTGAGCAGCTAATGACTCGCGGGCCGCCGCATAGCCTTGAACAAACCAAACCAGAAGGCCCCCTCGAACAAGACGCTCAGCATCAGGAAGAAGCCCATGCCATTCATGCTACCGATGGAGCCGAAAATAAGCGCACTGGAAATAAGAAGGAAAAGAATCGATATTCGATAGGGTAGACGCATCGCGAGTCTCCAGCTTACAGTTTGAGCGAGTGCTCATTCGAAAGTGTACAGGTTTTCTTTCCCGGAAAGCGCTCATAGAAAGCCCTATGGGCCGCCAGAGAAAACACGTCGTCCCTATTCTCATAGGCAGCGATCCACTCCAATAACATCGCCAGATTGCTGTCCTGCGCCTCCTTTGATTCGTACTTGTGTGGTTCCCAGGGCCGGTTCCTGGCGTTCTGAAGGCACTGTTCGATAAGCTACATGAGAAAGATGAGCTCGCCAGCGCGCTGTTCGAGGACCTCCAACAAATCCGTGTAGCAACCCTCGACAATCCAGAAAGCATTGTTCCCGGTGAATTCGTTTATCGCGATTGTTGTTTCTTCCAACGGCCTACGCCGAGGAGGCTGAGTAGGCCGCCAGGCAAGCGAGTCCAGGTCCAGGTGCGCCACTTGCAGCTCTTGCGCAAGCCTGGTGGCTAACGTCGATTTGCCTGAGGCTGAATTACCAAACAGTAAAATATTACGCACACAGCTACCCGCTGGAGTTGGCTCAGACCATAAACGCGAGAAGCTCGCTGGTTTTTTCCTTCATTAACGCCTCATCCCCACGGGATTCAACATTGAGTCGAACCACCGGCTCGGTATTCGACATACGGACATTAAACCGCCAGTTCTCGAAGTTCATACTCAAGCCATCGGTCTGGTCCATGCTTTCGCAGGACTGAGAATAGCTGGACTCTATCTTCTCCAACAAGGCTTTAGGCTCAGCTATTGTTTTATTGATTTCGCCGCTAGCGGGAAAGGCTAGCATTCTCTCATCCACCAATTCGGAAAGCTTCTTTCCGGTCTTCGACATCAGACCGACAACCAACAACCAGGGCACCATGCCGCTGTCGCAGTAAAAGAAGTCTCTGAAGTAATGATGCGCACTCATTTCTCCGCCGTAGACCGCATCTTCCTCGCGCATACGCTCCTTAATGAATGCGTGTCCAGTCTTACACTGAATCGCCTGGCCAGAGAACTCCTGTGCAATCTCAATCGTGTTCCAGGTCAACCGGGGGTCGTGAACAATCTTGCCTCCGGGCTCTGCCTCCAGGAAGCTCTGCGCAAGAAGGCCGACGATATAGTAACCTTCGATGAAACGACCGTTCTCATCGAAGAAGAAGCAACGATCGAAGTCGCCATCCCAGGCGATGCCCAGGTCGGCACCCGAGGAGTGAATAGCCTCAATGGTCGGGCCACGATTTTCCACCAGCAGCGGATTGGGAACCCCGTTTGGAAATGTCCCATCGGCCTCGTGATGAACTTTGATAAATTCAAAGGGAAGCATCTGCTCGATGGCAGTTATCGTCGGCCCCGCTCCTCCATTACCCGCATTACATACAATCTTTAACTTGCTCAGACTTTCTCTGTCGACATAGCCGAGCAGATGGGCAATGTAGGCTGGCTGCGTGTCCTCGAAACTGATAGACCCGTATTCCGAGCAAGGCGTGAACTCGTTATTCTCCGCGAGGCGCTTAATTTCCTTGAGGCCTGTATCGCCACTAATGGGCTTAGATGATTCGCGAACGAATTTCATACCATTGTAATCTGCAGGGTTGTGACTCGCGGTGACGACAATGCCACCATCTACTTCCAGATGCGAGGTGGCGAAGTACACCTCTTCGGTGCCGCATTGACCGATGTTAACCACATCGGCGCCGGACTCCATCATGCCTCGACTGAGAGCTGCGCAGAGCTCCTGACTACTATGCCGTATATCGTAGCCGACCACTACGCGCTTAGGTTTTAGAAATTCCACATAGGCCCTACCAATTCTATAGGCTATATCGCTATTTAGTTGATCGGGAACTCGACCCCTAACGTCATAGGGTTTGAAACAGGTGATTTCTTCAGTCATTTAGTCAACTTCTTTTAATGGAATAGATTAGGAATGCGCTCTACTGCTGCATGCGCACAGTACTAACAACTCGAGTTAGCGCCGTTGGAAATTATCCAGATTGCGACTGATAGGTAAAGTTTGTAGCCTCGATAAAACCATCGACACTGCCGCAATCGAAACGCCGCCCAGTAAATCGATAGCCTATCACCTTGCCCTGCTGCGCCTGCAATTGCAGGGCGTCTGTAATCTGCATCTCGCCATTCTTGCCAGGAGGCGTGTTGCGAATAACATCGAATATGTCAGCGCTGAGGATGTAACGGCCTATAATCGCCAGATTACTCGGCGCATCCTCTGGCGCGGGCTTCTCTACCATATTACGAACCCGGTAAATATTATCTTCTTCCAGATCACCCTCGATAACACCGTAGCGATAGGTCTCATCTTCTGGCACCTCTTCAATGGCAACGATACTGCATTGGTATTTTTCATAGAGCTTGACCATCTGAGTCAGCACGCCATCACCCTCAGTGATACAGTAGTCGTCTGCCAATACCACAGCGAAGGGTTCGCGACCTATCAGGGTCTCGCCGACAAGAATGGCGTGACCCAGCCCTTTCATCTCAACCTGGCGCGTGTATGAAAATATGCAGCGCTCCATGATATCCCGCGTACTCTGCAGCAGCTCTTCCTTGTCAGAGCCAGCAATCTGATGTTCCAACTCATAGCTAATATCGAAGTGATCTTCTATCGCACGCTTACCCCGACCGGTCACAATAGCGATCTCGCTAATACCCGCATCCATAGCCTCCTCTACCCCATACTGGATTAAGGGCTTGGTCACGATAGGCAGCATCTCTTACGGCATCGATTTTGTGGCTGGCAAAAATCGCGTGCCATAGCCGGCAGCTGGAAATAGACATTTTTTAATAACAGACATGACTCGGTGGTTCCTTAATATCGGTATTTCTATAAATTTAAGAAGGCTAGCAGCCTAGACCCACAGACCGAGCAAACAATATTGGCAGAGAATGTTATTCAGCGCCGCCTAGACTCGACCATAGCGATCTTCGAAGCGGACAATATCGTCCTCACCCAGATACTCACCAATCTGAACCTCAATGATCTCTATAGCCTCATCGCTGTTATTGGTCAGCCTGTGTTTGCTGCCAATGGGTATACAGGTAGATTCGCCGGGCTGCAGTTCAAACTCTTTGTCATCACAGGTAACCCGTGCCACACCTCTGAGCGCAATCCAGTGCTCTGCCCTCTTGTGGTGCAATTGGAGGGAGAGCACTGCCCCGGCATTGACCACTATGTGCTTCACCTGATACCCGGGCCTGCAGCTTAGAGACTCGTACGAACCCCAAGGGCGATAAACCAACCTATGCAATATGCCTTCTTCCCGTCCCTGGTCTTGCAACTGTTGTACCAAGTGCTTTACCGACTGCACCTTCGAGCGCTGGGTTACCAGCACAGCATCCGCCGTTTCCACAACAACGATATCTTTTACTCCGGCAACGGCGACAAGACGAGACTGCGCCTGGATATAGCTATCTTGCACATCTGCAGTGAGTATATCACCCGACAGCGCATTGCCCTGCCCGTCCTTAGCCTGCACTTCCCATATCGCATCCCAGGCCCCGAGGTCATTCCAGCCCGCATCCAGAGGAATAACCACGGCGGAATCTGTCTTCTCCATTACCGCATAGTCAATAGAATCACTGCGGCAACTGGCAAAAATGGCCTCGGGGATATGCCGAAAATCCTCACCCTGCTCCAGCTGGCTATAGGCCTCATGACAGCTTTCGAAAATATCCGGAGCATGTCGTTTCAACTCATTGAGGTAGGTAGAAGCCGAGAACAGAAACATGCCACTATTCCAATAATAGTTGCCGCTATCCAAATACGTCTGCGCCGTCTCGCGATCCGGTTTCTCCACGAATTGCTTAACTGAAAAACCGTCGACGCCTTCGAGACTCTCTCCCTTCTCAATATAGCCGTAACCAGTTTCTGGGACACTTGGCACTATTCCGAAGGTGACTAACTTATTCTGTTGGGCTGACTGAAGCGCCTTGGCGATCGCCTGAACAAACTTTGCCTCGTCCTGAATGACGTGGTCGGCGGGCAGAACCAGAAGATAGGGGTCGGCATGATCTTGCTGAGCCAGAAGAGCCGCGAGCGCGACCGCCGGGGCCGTATTTCTGCCAACAGGCTCCAATAGAATATCGGCGTGTTCTTTCCCTAGCTGTCTCAATTGTTCGGCCACAAGGAAGCGGTGATCGTTATTGCAAACAGCTATGGGATCTTCGATGCCCGGCGCACTTTCCAGGCGCGACAAGGTATTCTGAAACAGGGAGCCGTGCATGTTAGGAAAATCGATAAATTGCTTGGGTAGCATAGATCGAGACATCGGCCAGAGGCGTGAACCTACACCACCGGCGAGAATAACGGGAATTAACATAGAGCCTGCTACCTGGTGACTTCTAAAAAAGGAACGCCATAGTAGCAAAATATCGCCTATTTTAATAAATAGAGGCTATTCAAGGGCCTGTCCCAAATTTATGATCGATTATTTAGCCCTAGCACGATAACATCGCTTCCTTTACATAAGCGCCCCTTGGAGGGTTTTGGCTAACTCATGACTCAAGAAGAACACAACTTCGTTCCCAAAAATTCCTATAATTTAGAAGAATTGGTAGATTGTGGCTATGGTCGCCTATTCGGCCCTGGTAACGCCAAATTGCCGATAGGCAATATGCTGATGCTCGATCGCATAGTCGAAATCAATAGCGATGGCGGTGAGCACGGGCGCGGACAAATAATTGCCGAGCTAGACATAAAACCCGATCTCTGGTTTTTTGACAGCCACTTCCCCGGAGATCCGGTTATGCCCGGCTGTCTCGGCCTGGATGCCTTGTGGCAACTGCTGGGGTTCTTCCTTGGCTGGAGCGGACACCCCGGAAAGGGTCGGGCATTAGGCGCAGGGGAAGTAAAGTTTACGGGTGAAATTTTGCCGACTTCGAAGAAAGTAGTTTATGAGCTGTCGATTAGCCGACTAATCAATAGAAGCCTGGTTATGGGCATCGCAGATGGACAGGTATCTGTGGATGGCAAAACGATTTATACCACCAAGACTTTGAAAGTCGGTCTGTTTACGCCGGACAATGCATTCTAGTATGAGATGGAGGAATGGTTCGGTCTTGATTGAGGAAATCCTATGAAGCGCGTTGTTGTTACTGGTATCGGCATTGTTTCCTGTCTGGGCAATAACAAAGAGTCAGTGCTGGAATCCCTAAAGGCAGGCCGCAGCGGCATTCGGCACAATTCCAGCTACGAAGAGATTGGCATGCGCAGCCATGTCAGCGGATCGGTACAGATCGACACGTCTGAAGTTATTGACCGCAAAATACTCCGTTTCATGGGCGATGCCTCGGCCTATGCCTATCTGGCAATGGAGCAGGCAATAAGCGACGCCAATCTTAAGGAAGACGAAGTCTCTAATTTTCGCTCAGGCTTGGTGGTGGGCTCCGGAGGCGGTTCCTCAGAAGAGCAGCTTGAATCAATGGACATCATGCGCGAGAAAGGCCTGCGCCGAGTTGGTCCTTACCGCGTAACCCGTACTATGAGCAGCACCACTTCAGCCTGCCTGGCGACCCCGTTCAAGATCAAGGGCGTCAACTACACAATCTCCTCGGCCTGCGCGACCAGCGCGCATTGTATTGGGCACGGCGCCGAGCTGATCCAGTTAGGCAAACAAGATATCGTGTTCGCAGGCGGCGGCGAAGCAGAGCATTGGACTATGAGCCATATGTTCGATGCTATGGGCGCCCTATCGACTAAATACAACGACACGCCTGACAAAGCTTCACGCGCCTTCGATGCGGATCGCGATGGCTTCGTTATTGCTGGCGGTGGCGCAATACTGGTTATGGAATCTCTCGATCACGCATTGGCGAGAGGAACGAAGATCTACGCCGAGCTAACTGGCTACGCCGCAACATCCGATGGCTACGACATGGTCGCGCCCGCCGGTGAAGGTGGCGCACGCGCAATGCAGATGGCGACGGCTGGTCTGGAAGGAAATGTTGATTATATCAACACCCATGGCACCAGCACCCCGGCTGGCGATGTCTCAGAACTGCGCGCAATCAAAAGCGTATTCGCCGAGAATGTACCCGCGTTCAACTCTACCAAGTCACTATCAGGCCATTCGCTGGGAGCGGCTGGCGCCCAAGAGGCCATCTATAGTTTGCTAATGATGGAGAACGACTTCATCGCCGCCTCTGCAAATATCGAAAACCTGGAAGAGGAAGCGCAAGGAATGCCGGTGGTACTGGATCGACGGGACAACGTTACTCTGAATCGCGTCATGTCAAACAGCTTCGGCTTCGGCGGCACCAATGCCTGCCTGATTTTTGACCGCTATCACAGTTAAACCTTCTTTCAGGAAACTATTGCTCAATAAAACTGGTCAAACTCGTATGAAGATGAGTTCCCTTATTGGAATACAACTGCAACTGCTTCTCGGCGCTGCCCTGCTGCTGAGCAGCAGCGCGCACGGGCAGCTGGGGCCGCGCTCTGTTTCCGGCCTTGCACCACAGTCAGATATTCAGCAACCCCTCCCTCTGGAGCAGGCGTTTCCCTTCTATGTCAGCGCCGTGAGCCCAGGCAAGTACAAAGTATTCTGGGATCTGCCCCAGGGGCACTACCTTTACCGACACGCCTTCGATTTTACGCTGAGCCAGCGGCTTGATAGCGAGGCGCTTGCGGTGGATTTCTCGATGCCCGATGGACTGAAGAAGACCGATCAGTTTTTCGGTGAAATCGAGGCCTATTATGGACAACTGACTATCGATCTGAGCCTGAGCACCGTGCCCGGCCCGGATGCCAGAATATATATTCACTATCAGGGCTGTGCCGATTGGGGGTTCTGCTACCCTCCACAGCGCTTCGAATTCCTGCTTAACCCCTAATCCAAACCCCTCAATTCGCAAAAAAGCGTGAAATGCGCTCTATTTTCTGAGAAAATGCCGCCAAAATGGCTAATCAGGCGTTTCTGGAAGAAAATTTCGGCCCGCCGCATTAGGAATAAGATCATGGCATCAATATTGGCATTGCACGGGCCCAACCTAAACCTGCTAGGTAGTCGTGAGCCCCACATCTATGGCTCCGACACGCTCGAAGACATCAACGAGCGCCTCAGCTTGCGGTGCGCAGATTCGGGCCATCAATTCGACAGCTTACAGAGCAATTCAGAAGGCGAGATAATTGACCGGCTGCATGCCGCGCGCAAAGATGGAACCGCCTTCATGATTGTTAACTTTGGTGGATTCACCCACACAAGCATCGCCATTCGCGACGCGATACTTGCCTGTGAGATTCCATTTATCGAAGTGCATCTTTCCAACCTTTTTAGTCGAGAAGAGTACCGACATCATTCTTATTTTTCCGACATCGCTGTCGGCTGTGTCATAGGCCTGGGTGCCCAGGGGTATGAACTGGCGCTTCAAGCTGCATGCAGAAAACTAGCTAACTAAGACTCGGGGCAGGATATTTTTTATGGATATTAGAAAAGTAAAAAAGCTAATTGAATTGTTGGAGTCATCCGACATCGCTGAGATTGAAATCAAGGAAGGAGAGGAGTCTGTTCGCATTAGTCGTGGCTCTACTTCGGCACCCGCACCCATCGCCTATCAGGCACCGGCACCCGTACCCGCGCCCGCTGCGGCACCAGCCGCCGCAGCCCCTGCGCCCGCCGCGGAGAGCGGACATGCGATTAAGTCGCCGATGGTGGGAACGTTCTATCGCTCCCCATCTCCATCATCACCAGTGTTCGTCGAAGTGGGCAAACACGTTAAGGCCGGCGATGTAGTGTGCATCGTTGAAGCTATGAAGATGATGAATCAGATCGAAGCCGACCATGCAGGTGTGGTTGAGGCTATTCTTGTTGAAGATGGCGAGCCCGTAGAATTCGATCAGCCCTTGATCAGAATCGTATAGAACGCTCTTTTTGTATTCAGCCTAATCCAAGGATAGCAGCATGCTAGAAAAAGTATTGATAGCCAATCGCGGCGAGATCGCACTGCGCGTGCTTCGATCTTGCAAAGAGCTCGGCATTAAAACTGTTGCGGTTCACTCAACCGCAGACAAGGATTTAATGCATGTTCGACTCTCCGATGAGTCGGTTTGCATAGGCCCCCCTAGCCCGACAGATAGCTACCTGAACGTTCCAGCCATCATCTCAGCCATGGAAGTGACTGATGCCGACGCGGTACATCCAGGCTATGGCTTTCTTTCCGAGAATGCCGACTTCGCCGAACAGGTCGAAAACAGCGGCTTCGTCTTTATCGGCCCGACGGCGGAGACGATCAGGCTGATGGGCGACAAGGTATCCGCAATCGAGGTCATGATTGAGGCCGGCGTACCCACCGTGCCTGGCTCTAATGGCCCTCTCGACGATAACAACGAACGCACCCTGGAACTGGCTAAGGAGATCGGCTATCCGGTCATCATTAAGGCCGCCGCCGGTGGTGGTGGACGCGGCATGCGCGTTGTACACAACGAAGCGGCTCTGCTGAAAGCTATCTTTGTTACGCAGTCGGAGGCGAAATCTTTCTTCGGCAGCGGCGTCGTGTATCTAGAGAAGTTCCTCGAAAATCCGCGCCATGTTGAAATTCAGGTAATAGGCGATGGCCAAGGCAATGCAATCTGCCTGGGTGATAGAGACTGCTCCTTGCAGCGACGCCATCAGAAGGTTTTGGAAGAGGCGCCTGCGCCAGGCATACCAGATGCGGTGCGCGCCGAAGTCGCCGCAACTTGTATCAATGCCTGCAAGAAGATGAAGTATCGAGGCGCTGGAACCTTAGAATTCTTGTATGAAGACGAAGCCTTCTATTTCATCGAAATGAACACGCGAGTTCAGGTCGAACACCCGGTAACAGAAATGATTACGGGCGTGGACATCGTCAAGGAACAACTACGCATAGCTGGTGGTGCGCCGCTTTCATACGCGCAGGATGACATAGTTATTCGCGGACATGCTTTCGAATGTCGAATAAATGCTGAGGACCCCGACACTTTCATGCCCAGCCCAGGCAAGATCAAGATGTTTCACGCACCTGGCGGCAACGGGGTTCGTGTCGACTCTCATCTGTATAGTGGCTACACGGTTCCGCCTTATTATGATTCATTAATTGCCAAGCTCATCTGCCACGCAAACACGCGGGAAGCAGCTCTAAAACGTACACAGATTGCACTGGATGAGATGCTCATCGACGGCATCCGCAGCAATATTCCCCTGCACCAGGACCTAGTACGCGACGCAGAGTTTCAGAAGGGTTGTGTGAATATTCATTACCTCGAAAAGAAACTGGAACCCTAAGACAAAGAGCCTCCTCCTATGTCATGGCAGCAACTCAGGGTTCAGGTGCGATCCGATCAGCTTGAACTCTTGGAACAGATGCTGCTGGATCATGGCGGCCTATCCATTAGCTATCTCGATGCCGAAGATCAGCCGGTATTTCAAAAAGAGCCAGGTAGCACTCCTTTGTGGGATAAGGTCGATCTCGTCTGCCTGTTCGAGCAAGACAGCAATCTCGATGGTCTGCTCTTCCTGTTACAACAACACCCGGCAGTTGAAGACAAGGCATCTTTGCGCCTGGAAGTCCTCGCAGAACAGGCATGGGAAAGATCCTGGATGTCTGATTTCAAGGCTATCAAATTTGGCAAACGCCTCTGGGTCTGCCCAAGTTGGCAGGAACCGCCCGAGCCCGACGCTATCAATATCATGTTGGACCCGGGACTCGCCTTTGGCAGCGGCAGTCACGCCACCACCCGCCTGTGCCTGCAATGGCTAGAGCAGAACATTAGCAATGAAAGCTATGTAATCGACTATGGCTGCGGGTCCGGCATACTCGCCATCGCCGCCGCCTTACTCGGCGCACATCGCGTCATAGCTATCGACAATGACCCCCAGGCTATAACCGCAACCATCGACAATGCCCAGCGCAATAGAATCCCCTCAGGTCTGATCGAAACCTATCTGCCGGAGCATCTCCCCGGGGACATCGCGTCCAGACAAGCCGATATTCTGCTCGCAAATATACTCGCCGAGCCACTCATGCAGCTTGCTGAAAACTTCTCACTGCTAGTTCGGCCCCAGGGCCAACTGGTATTGTCGGGCATATTGGCGGAACAGGTCGACCCTCTGCTAGAACACTACAAGCAATGGTTTACCATGGATAAGGCAGTATTGAGTGGAGACTGGGGGCGCCTGACGGGCAACCGCAAGCAGATCTAAGTCAACGAGCAGAGCAATCGCCGTAGCTTATTGTAGGCAAGGCAAGGGTATTGACCTACAATCTCACGCAAAGGAGCATCGACATGGGCCAGAACTGAATCGGCCACTTCATTGCCCCCAAGAGACCCCAATCCATAACCCGTTGCCTGAAATACTGACGCATGTCGTTCAATGTAACTCAATGCCCCGCATGTGAATCGACCTTCAACACAAACTCTCGTGTGTTGAACGCCGCCGCCGGTAAAGTCCGCTGTGGAGCCTGCCTGAATGTATTCGAGGCCATTGATCACTTCCTGCTGCCTGACGCCGACGATGAAACCACTTTAGAACATGGCGAATCGGTATTCGTCGGGAATAATCCGCAAGAGTTTTTCGACCCTTCCCGTTTTCTAACCCGCAGCGCCCTAACAGAACCCTCCAACAATGAATCTACGGCAATAGAGACTGTGGACGAGCAGGACTTGCACGATAAGCTGGAGCGCTCAGAGGCCGTCAGCGAGGACTTCTTTGCCACAGTAGCGGGGGAGCTACATAGCAATCATGACACTCAAAAACTATCCGCTATAGAAGCTAAGCTCGGCAGCGAGAACGATGATCCCCCTCTTGAGCAGCCCGACCAAGCCACAGAGCAAGTCGCGGATGCAATCATCGACGAGCGCTTCGAAGAAGAAATTCTCGACTCCTTCGATGCGCAAGCACAAACGACGCCTGAACAGCCGACGCCAGACGAAACCGAACAAACTACAGATACCGAAGCCTCATTCTCTGCGGCGGCCGAGCCGGACCTGGAAACAGACCCAGAGCAACAGCACCGAATAAACGAAGACCTTATAGAGAATGAAGGGGAAGTGGGGCAAGAGACAACTGAAAATTTTGCTGCGCAACAGTCACCAAGTATTAACGACCGGTCTTTCACAGGAATAGAGCTATCTGCATCGTTTAGCTTCGACCCGCGCCTAGCTGCACGGACAAAACAGGACGACATCGAAGACAATACTCAGCCAGACAGTGAATCAATACAGGAGCAAGAAGAACAGAGCGAAGCCGTTGCAAGAGACAAAGAGCGCTTAGAGCAAAACGAGGAGCAGTTTCTCAATGCTGTGAGCGAAGAGCTGGAACAAAACTCCTTACCTGAGAACGACGCGCCCCAATCAGACAACAGGGACAGCCCCGCCGAGTATTTGTCGGCCGATGATTCTCCCGGGGAGACTGAAGCACAAAATCCTGATGTACTCAGCGACGATACTCCAGAGCTATTCCTGCCAAAAGAAGTGGCCTCTGAACCCGCCGCAACGAATCTGGAGGTTACCGATGAAGATAACTCCTCTCGGATTGATCTCTCCAGCGTCGCTAACTCATCCTCGGAGGCAGATATTCAGCGCGAAGACATCGCGGCCCCTGAGGAAGGCGTCCACACGAACACCGAACCACGGGCTGCAGCAGAGCTTATCGAAGGCTCTGTCGAAGCCGAAGCTCAAGCTGCAGAAATCGCTCTCACAGAGCAAGCAGCAAGCATAGCAACCGAACAAGCACTGAAGACAGAGTTGGATGAAGACTCGACCGAAGCCATTCGAGCCAGGGCTCTAGAGACAGAGCTTAACGATGAGCAGGCCCTAGAGGCAATCCCACAGGAAAATCTTGCCGCATTAGGTGCGATGTCCACCCCGCTCGAGTTATTGAGCAGGAAAGAGAGCCGCTTACTTCGCAATGCACTGCTGTCTCTTTCTATAGTGATTCTGAGCGGCTTATTGAGCGGCCAGTATCTTTGGCGGCATAAGGATCTCTACAGCCAACTTCCACAACTACGCCCCCTTTATGAACAAGCCTGCACGATGCTTGACTGCGATCTACCAGACTATACGGATATCGACTCTATACGCAGTGAGAATCTTACGGTACGCACACACCCGACTTTTACGAACGGCTTAATGGTTAACACCATAATTCGCAACACGGCGGCATTTGATCAACCCTTCCCGCTGCTCATACTTAGCTTCAATAGCGCCGCGAACAACGTGATTGCTCTGCGTGAGTTTTCGCCCTCGGAGTATCTGGAATCAGGGCTTCGATCGGTTCAGTCGATGCCGCCCACGACTCCGATTCAGATCGGCCTGGCCATAATGGACCCAGGTCCCGAAGCGGTGAACTACACCCTAGCTTTCCGCTGGCCCTAGAGAAGTCCCTCAACATTCTATTTTTTACGCTAAAAACCGCAGAAAACACACAAATCGCTTTCACTAAAAAAGCGTCCCCGCTATCATAGCCGGCACTATAAAGTTCAGTGCTTCTTGAATAATAAGAATGATTGACATCGGCCCCTACCAATTAAAAAATTCGCTGTTCCTCGCACCAATGGTGGGCGTTAGTGATACCCCCTTCAGGGAGATCTGCGCGGAAGCCGGTGCCGGATTAACCATTGCGGAAATGCTTACGAGCAACGCTGATTTGTGGAAGAACGTACGCAATAGACTAAAGCGCATAAAACCAAAGAGCTGCGGTCCTCACGTTGTACAAATCGCTGGGTCGGATCCCCAGCTGATGGCACAGGCAGCTGCAATGAATGCAGAATTCGGCGCCGATAGCATCGATATCAATATGGGCTGCCCGGCAAAGAAAGTTTTAAAGAAGGCAGCGGGCTCCGCACTGCTCAAAGACGAGAAATTAGTTAAACGCATTCTTACTGCCGTAGTCGCAGGTGTTGATGTTCCCGTGACGCTGAAGATACGCACTGGGTGGAGTCCAGATACTAGAAACGGTGTCGAGATCGCCAAGATTGCAGAAGGCTGTGGCATACGCTTGCTAACCGTACATGGTCGCACTCGCGAATGCCGTTTTAAAGGTCATGCAGAATACGACACTATCGCGGCTATAAAAAACGCCGTTTCGATTCCAATTATTGCGAATGGCGATATAGATTCACCCGAAAAGGCTGCAGCCGTGCTCTATCAAACCGGTGTGGACGGATTGATGATCGGTCGTTCCGCTCAAGGTCGCCCATGGATTTTTAGAGAGATAGAAAACTACCTCGCTACGGGCGAGCCACTTCCAGGAATTGATCTAAAATCTCGACTCGATATAATCTTTTCTCACCTTATGAAACTTCATAGTTTCTATGGCAACGTGAAAGGAGTATGGTATGCACGTAAACATGTTGCCGCGTATGTAAAAGAATTATCAGAATCGCGTGAATTTATGAAACATTTTAATACTCTCGAATCCCCTAGCGAACAGCTCGACTCTCTCTATGAGTATTTTGCTCGCCTAGATGCAGACATCAGACAAGATCAGGGAGCCGAGGCCGCGTGAATAAGTTCAACAGTATTCCAAATCATCTCGAGCCGGTTCAGGCTCAGGAAAACACCTCAGGGCAGCAAGAATATACACTTCGAGCCGAAGTCGAACGGTCCCTAGGCCGCTATTTTGAAAACCTCGAAGATGAGACTGTTACAGATCTTCACCACATGGTCATCGCAGAAGTCGAGGTGCCCCTAATTGAGACGGTAATGCGTTATTGCGGCAATAATCAAAGCAAGGCATCTATCATGCTAGGTTTGAACCGTGGTACTCTACGCACCAAATTAAAGCTGTACGGTTTACTTTAAATTCCATCGATCAGCCCTCTAAATTTAGTCCCTGAGATCATCTAAGCTTTATCTTAATGAGATCAACTCAAGTTTAGTCTGCTGGTTTTGCATCAACCCAAAACGCCCAATAGATAAAGATAGCACTATGACAACAGAAAATTCTGCTGCCATTCGTCGTGCGTTGATTAGCGTATCCGACAAGACTGGCATTGTTCCCTTCGCGAAAGCACTTCATAAACTGAATATTGAAATACTCTCTACCGGGGGCACCTACAAGCTGCTTACGGCAGAAAATATCCCCGCTGTGGAAATCTCGGAGTACACAGGCTTTCCAGAGATGATGGACGGGCGGGTTAAGACTCTGCACCCAAAAGTACATGGCGGCATACTCGCTCGCCGTGATCAGGATCAGGCTGTTATGGAGGAGCACGATATTCCTCCAATCGATCTCGTAGTCGTCAACCTATATCCCTTCGAGGCTACGGTCGCAAACCCGGATTGCGATCTGCCTACAGCGATTGAGAATATCGATATAGGTGGCCCAACGATGCTGCGCGCAGCTGCCAAGAACAATCGCTTCGTTGCAGTGGTAGTTAACCCATCGGATTACGAGCCCATCACAGAGCTTCTAGAGGGCAATGGCGGCGCACTCGACCAAGACACTCGCTTTGATTTGGCGGTTAAGACTTTCGAGCACACCGCGGCCTACGATGGCGCTATCGCCAACTATCTCGGCGCGAAGATTGATCCCGAATCAAACTTCCCCAGAACCTTTAACACCCAATTCCTCAAGACTCAGGAAATGCGCTACGGTGAGAACCCGCACCAGAATGCGGCCTTCTACAGAGAGCGCAACCCTTCTGAGGCGAGCATCAGTACGTCTGAGCAGCTACAGGGCAAGGAACTGTCCTATAACAATATAGCGGATACCGACGCGGCTCTGGAATGTGTTAAATCCTTTAGCGAACCTGCCTGTGTAATCGTGAAGCACGCTAACCCTTGTGGTGTCGCCATCGCCGAGTCAGCCATGCAGGCCTACGAACTCGCCTTCCAGACAGACCCGACCTCCGCCTTCGGAGGCATCATCGCGTTCAACCGGGAACTGGATGCCCAGACAGCCCAGAGAATCGTCGACCAACAATTTACCGAAGTGATTATCGCCCCTTCCATTTCCGAGGAAGCACTCGCGATCACAGCGGCGAAGAAAAATGTACGCGTCCTTCGCTGCGGCCAGTGGGCGACAAACAGAAAAGCAGATTTTGACTACAAACGCGTCAATGGCGGACTGCTGGTGCAAGATCGTGATATTCACCAGATATCACGTGATGACCTGAAAGTCGTCAGCGCGCGTGCACCGAGCGAAGATGAGATCCGTGACCTCCTATTCGCCTGGTCGGTAGCACAGTATGTGAAGTCCAACGCCATCGTCTATTGTAAGAACAATCAGACCATAGGCATCGGCGCAGGACAGATGAGTCGCGTCTATAGCGCGAAGATCGCCGGCATCAAGGCCGCCGATGAGAACCTTGAGGTGAAGGGCTCAGTTATGGCATCGGATGCTTTCTTCCCCTTTCGCGATGGCATAGATGCAGCGGCAGCGGCGGGTATTTGCGCCGTAATCCAACCCGGCGGCTCGATGCGCGACGATGAGGTCATTGCTGCCGCAGACGAGGCCAATATCGCAATGGTATTCACTTCCGTTCGACATTTCCGCCACTAGCAGCCGTTACCTGAAACAACAGCACAGAGATCGAAGCCATGAAGGTATTAGTTATAGGCAGCGGCGGCCGCGAACATTCGCTAGCATGGAAAGCTGCGCAATCCAATTCGGTTGAGAAAGTCTTCGTGGCGCCAGGAAATGCCGGCACCAGTGGCGAGACAAAACTAGAGAACGTCGCCCTCGACCCTCTGAATTTTTCCGCACTGGCTGACTTTGCAGAAAGCGAGAACATAAAACTCACTATAGTGGGACCTGAGGCACCTTTGGTGGAAGGCATTGTCGACTATTTTCAGGAACGCGGCCTGCCCTGCTTCGGTCCATCCAAGAACGCGGCGCAGCTAGAAGGCTCTAAGGCCTTCACTAAAGACTTCCTTAGCAGACACAATATTCCTACCGCCTTCTACCAAACCTTTACCGCTGTAGCAGCGGCCAAAGCCTATATAGAAGAAAACGGTGCGCCAATAGTTATTAAAGCTGACGGGCTCGCGGCCGGGAAAGGCGTGATCGTTGCACTCAGTGAGGCTGAAGCTATTGCTGCAGTCGAAGACATGCTTTCGGGCAATAAATTTGGCGACGCTGGCCATCGCGTCGTCATTGAGGGATTCCTCGAAGGCGAAGAGGCCAGCTTTATCGCCATGGTAGACGGACGCAATGTCTTGCCAATGGCTACCTCACAGGATCATAAGGCGAGAGATGATGGTGATAAGGGGCCAAATACTGGCGGTATGGGAGCCTATTCTCCAGCACCGGTGGTAGACGCCACAATCTATCAGCGCATCATGGACCAGGTGATCCTGCCTACAGTTGCAGGCATGGCCGCAGATGGTAACGACTACACAGGCTTTCTCTATGCCGGCTTGATGATTACCGAGAGCGGCGAGATTAATGTCGTCGAGTTCAATTGCCGTTTCGGCGACCCCGAGGCGCAGCCCGTCATGATGCGGCTGCAATCGGACCTGGTGCAGCATTGTCTTGCCGCTTTGGATCAATCCCTGGACACAGAACAAGCACAATGGGACGACAGATCGGCCGTGGGTGTCGTGCTCGCGGCAGGTGGCTACCCCGCCTCCTACGGAAAGGGTTTCAAGATCAGCGGACTGGATCAAAGCCTGGGTGATCACCAGAAGATATTTCACGCAGGCACGGCAGAGAAAGATGGCGCCGTTGTTACCAACGGCGGCAGAGTGCTCTGCGCCACGGCACTAGGCTCTAGCGTCTCCGAGGCTCAGGCCGAAGCCTACAAGGTCTTGCATCAGATTCATTGGGATGGCGTCTATTTTCGAAATGATATTGCCTATCGCGCCATTGCCAGAGAGAATAGCTAGATCATGGCTAATAACTCACACCTAGACTTCTTCGACCGCGCTTTGGTTCAGTTCGATCAGGCGCTGCGCAGCTGCGTGCCCGGATCCAGCAACGCACGACGCAGCTCACCAGGGGCCGCGCAGCAGGAGAAAGATCTCGATGAGACCCAGAGAAAACATGTAGCGGGTCTGATGCGCATCAATCATACCGGCGAGGTTTGCGCGCAGGCTCTCTACCAGGGCCAGGCAGCGACGGCCAAGCTGGATGATGTACGTCAATCGATGGAAGAAGCGGCAGCGGAAGAAGTGGATCACCTGGCCTGGTGCGAGGAACGCCTGCAGCAGCTGGATAGCCAACCTAGTGTCCTGAACCCGATCTGGTATACCTTATCTTTTGGTATGGGTGCGATAGCCGGTCTGGCAGGGGACAGATGGAGCCTGGGCTTTGTCGCCGAAACCGAGGATCAGGTGTGTGAGCACCTCGAAGATCATCTGCAACAACTACCCGAGAACGACAGCAAGAGCCGCGCGATACTAGAGCAAATGATTGCTGATGAAAAGCATCACGGAGACTCGGCGCGCGATGCCGGCGGCGCCGAATTGCCTGCTCCTATCAAGCAGGCCATGACAGTCATGTCCGAGGTAATGAAGAAATCAACGTATCGAATCTGATACCACTGAGCCCCACGCGATTCCCCTAGCCTTCTGCCTCAATCACCTCAAAATCATGAGTCACTTTAACGCCTGCATTCTTCATCATGATAGAGGCTGAGCAGTACTTATCAGCCGAAAGCTCAACCGCTCGCTTAACATGCTTCTCGCTCAGATCGATACCGGTAACCTTAAAGTGCAGATGCATCGATTCGAACACAGCCGGTGTGGTATCTACCCGCTCGGCGGTGACCTCTGCCTCACAGGCGATAACCCTTTGCTTCGCCTTCTTCAATATCGTCACTACATCGTAGGATGAGCAACTACCAACACCCAGCGCCATCAACTCCATCGGGCGCATACCCATATTTCTTCCGCCACTTGCCGGTGCGCCATCCAGCACAATTGCGTGCCCGCTGTCCGATTCAGCCACAAACATCACGTCCTCAACCCAATTCACTCTCGCTTTCATCGAAGGTTTATCCTGTGTAAATACTCTGTAGATTCGTAATCTAACCAAATCGGCCAAGCCAGTCGCCAAACTTCAAGAAAACTGCAACGCCTACCGATACTAATCAGTATATGAAAAGCCGCGCAAGGTTAACACAGTTAACATCAGCCACTAACTGAGCAGCACTCTAGTTCAGAGATCTTTTTTGATCCAATTCACACAGAATACATGAGCCGATTACAGCCAGCCGGTATCACGTATTATTGTGATCGGTATCTCACAATTGCGACTAAAATGTGATGTACAATTAACTAGCCAGAAAAAGCAGGAGTTTTACCAATGGCACTAATGGCCATTACGCCGCACATCGAAGACTTGGATAACTTTTTATCCCATTGTCATCGTAAGCGATATCCGAATCGCGCCACCATCATCTACGAGGGTGATAAATGCGACACCTTGTATTACATTATCAAGGGGTCGGTTTCCGTTATCTTGTAAGATGACGAGGGCAAGGAAGTGGTCATCACCTACTTAAACCCCGGCGACTTCTTTGGCGAAATGGGTCTGTTTGAAAAAGCTGAAGAACGCAGCGCCTGGTGTCGCGCCAGAAACGCCTGCGAAGTAGCAGAAATCAGTTATACGAACTTCAATACCTATATACATTCACACCCGGAAATCGTATTCACAATCGGCCAGCAGATGGCGCATCGCCCGCGCAACACGACACGCAAGGTCGGCGATTTGGCCTTCTATGATGTAACCGGCCGCATCGCGAGGACACTAATCGATCTGAGCAAAGAACCCGATGCCATGACTCATCCCGAAGGCATGCAGATCAAAATAACGCGGCAAGAGATAGGCAGGCTGGTCAACTGCTCCCGAGAGATGGCAGGGCGCGTTCTGAAAACTCTGGAAGAACAAGAACTGATAAGCGTTAGCGGAAAGACCATAGTCGTCTTCGGCACACGTTAGAAGCGACTCGCTAGCCCCTCCTAGAACATAACTTCCTTCAGCTGTGCCCCTGGACTGGGGGCGCGCATGAATGACTCCCCTACCAGAAAGCCATAAATCCCCGCCTGGGTCATAGTGCGAACATCGTCTCGCGTGTGAATACCACTTTCGGTAATGAGTACTTTCCCGGCGGGTACCTGCTTGGCAAGATCCAGAGTGGTTTGCAGGCTGGTCTCGAAGTTGTGCAGGTTTCTATTGTTGATGCCAATGAGATCTGTCGTCAACTGCAGGGCCTGCTCCAGCTCAGCGTAGTTGTGCACTTCCACCAGGATGTCGATATCGATCTCGTTGGCATAGTTGGCCAACTCGATTAGCTGTGCACCCTGCAGCGCAGAGACGATGAGTAGAATACAGTCGGCACCTAAGGCCTTCGATTCCGCGATCTGATAGGTATCGATCATGAAATCCTTGCGAATCACGGGTAATGAGCAAGCAGCCCTGGCCTGCAAGAGATACTCATTCGAGCCTTGAAAATAGAGTTCATCTGTCAGCACGGAGATGCAGCTTGCACCCGCCGCCTCATAATCAGCCGCGTGGGCCGCCGGCTGAAAATCTTCGCGAATCAGACCCTTCGACGGCGAAGCCCTCTTGATCTCTGCAATCACAGCTACTTGCCGCGCCTGCACGCGATCACGCATCGCCTTGGCGAAGGGCCGAAACTGATCTGCTTGCGGGAATCGAGACTCCAGCTCGGACTGAGACACGACAGCTTTTGCCGCATCGACTTCCTGGTGCTTGGTCGCAATGATCTGTTCAAGAATTGTAGCTTTTGACAAAATGAGTACTCGCTATACTGTGATGATGTAAATCTATGCCTGAATCGATTGAGTGAATTCGACCAGCTCTTCAAGCTTAGCCAGGGCCTGCCCGGATTTTAGAATCTCCTGAGCCGTGCTGACACCGGAGCCAAGGTCGCCCACCAGATCAGCTGCATAAATCGCGGCACCAGCATTCAAAGCCACGATATCCGCAGCAGCTTGATTCTTATTGGCTAGGGCATCCTTGAGCATCGCCAGGCTAGCCTCCGCACTATCGATCTGCAACATCGAATAGTCTGCATAGCGCGCTATACCGAAATCTGTAGGCTCGACGGAATACAGCGATATTTTGCCATCGCGTAACTCACCTATCGTCGACGGCGCCGCGATACTGATCTCATCCAAGCCGTCTTCGGCCGCCACAATCAAGACGTGGCTGCTTCCCAGTTCCTTCAAAACTTCCAGCATAGAAGGAATCCAAGCGGCATCGAAGACACCGATGATTTGATTCGGTGCGCCAGCAGGATTGGTAAGTGGGCCCAATAGATTAAATACAGTTCTTACGCCAATCTCTTTTCGCGCAGCAATGACATGCTTCATGGCACTGTGGTGCGCGGGAGCAAACATGAATCCGATTCCTACCTGCTCTATCGCCGCCGCAACATCATCGGCACTCAGGCTGAGATTTACTCCCGCCGCCTCTAACACATCGGCACTGCCACTTGTGCTTGTCGCTCCTCGATTGCCATGTTTTGCCACCTTCGCGCCAGCACAGGCGGCGACAAAAGCGGATGCCGTAGACACATTAAATTTATTTGAACCACTGCCTCCCGTTCCACAGGTATCGACCAGGTTAGGACTATCAAAGAGCTTTACCCCCGTAGCCAATTCACGCATCACCGTTGCGCCGCCCAGTATCTCTTGTGTCTTCACGCCTTTCATTTGCAGGCCGACAAGGAAGGCGGCATTCTGCGCATCGGTGGATTGACCCGACATTATTTCGCGCATCACCGAGATCATCTGCTGGGTTTCTAAATCACTGCCTGTAGTGACCGCCCTGATCGCTTCTCTTATGTTCATAGCCTCTTTCCGTTATCTCTATTATCTTCTATTTCTTATTCTTGCTTAGAAAATCTACTCTAGGAATTCTGACTTAAGAAGTTGTTCAGCAGCGCATGTCCATGCTCGCTGAGAATAGACTCTGGATGAAACTGCACGCCTTCAACTGCTAGCTCTTTGTGACGCACTCCCATTATCTCATCGATGTCGCCATTTTCATCTTCGGTCCAGGCGATAACATCGAGACAGTCCGGCAGGCTCTTAGCATCGACAACGAGCGAGTGATAGCGAGTCGCCATAAAGGGCATAGTCAAGTCTGTAAACACACCCTGACCGCTGTGGTGAATTGCAGACAATTTGCCATGCATCACTTTCTTCGCGCGTATTATCTCCCCTCCATAGACTTGACCGATGCTCTGATGACCAAGGCATATACCAAGCAGGGGAATCCTGCCCGCGAAATGACTAATGACTTCCATGGAGATGCCGGCCTCCGAGGGCGTGCAGGGCCCTGGAGAGATAACAATCTGCGCGGGGCCCAATGACTCTATCTCAGCTATCGAGATAGCATCGTTGCGAAATACTTGCACTTGCGCACCCAACTCACCAAAATACTGCACCACGTTATAGGTGAAGGAATCGTAATTATCGATCATCAATAGCACTGCGCGAACCCTCATCATTGACGAAATTTCGAGAGCGCCAATCATAGCAGTCCGAGGGAATTCTGTCTTGAATCGGCACAATGATCCTAAAGGCAGAATTCGGCGTATGACAGCCTAACAATCCAGCATAATCCAGCAGAGAAACCATGCCCAAACAAACTGTAATCATGTGGTTCCGCCAAGACCTGCGGTTGGCTGACAACCCCGCCCTGATCGCCGCCGTCGAACAAGGCCGCGTCTTGCCACTATTTATACTCGACGAAGGTGAAGACTGGGCACCCGGGGCTGCATCCTGCTGGTGGCTACATCATTCCCTAAGCGCCTTGAATGAATCCTTGCAGGGAAATTTATGGGTTCTCAAGGGAGATGCAGCGCAGCTACTGCCCCAGTTTGCCAAAGACCAGGGCGCAAGCCATGTCTTCTGGAATCGCTGCTATGAGCCCTCGCGAATAGCCCGGGACAGCCTTCTCAAACAAACTCTCAAAGAAGCCAAGATAATGCCTGGCAGTTACAACGGAAGCCTAATCTGGGAGCCATGGGAAAATCTCAAGAAGGATGGCACACCCTATAAGGTCTTCACCCCTTTCTACAAGTACGCCATTAGCAACAATCCACCTGCACCGCCCAGCCATGTGTCCATTCAGAATCTGGACAGCATCGGATGCAGCCAAGACGCGAACAGGATAGAGCGACTTGGACTACTGCCCAAGATTAACTGGTATGAAGAGTTAGCAGCGACCTGGCAACCCGGGGAGACCGGGGCTAGAGCGAAACTAGAGCACTTCATCGAGAACGGCCTGCATGACTACCGCGAAGGTCGAGACTTTCCCGCAAAACGCAGCGTTTCTATGCTATCTCCCCATTTACACTTCGGTGAAATTTCCCCCAGAGAGGCTGCCCAAGCGGTCAAACAAGCCGGCGAGATCGACACGAATGAAGAACAGGCTGAGCACTTTGTGCGCGAGCTGATCTGGAGAGAATTCTCCTACTACTCCCTCTATCACTTTCCACATCTTTGCCAAGAGAACATAAAATCACAGTTCAACCGTTTCCCCTGGGCCGCCGATGAAACCAACCTGCTTTTATGGCAGAAGGGTGAGACGGGATTCCCGCTGATAGACGCCGGCATGAGAGAACTGTGGCAGACCGGCTATATGCACAATCGTGTGCGCATGATCGTGGGATCTTTTCTGGTGAAGAATCTAATGATTCACTGGCTGGAAGGTGCACGCTGGTTCTGGGATTGTCTGGTTGATGCCGACCTCGCCAACAATAGCTGTAGCTGGCAATGGGTTGCTGGAAGCGGTGCCGACGCCGCACCCTACTTTCGCATTTTCAATCCGGTAACGCAGTCGCAAAGATTCGACCCCCAGGGAAGCTATATTCGCAAATACGTGCCTGAACTGGCAGGCCTGTCCAACAAGGCAATCCACGACCCGAGTTCACTTTCGCAGGAGGAGTTGCAGCAGGCGGGTGTCACCCTCGGAGAGAATTACCCAAGGGCAATAGTAGACCTAAAGGAAAGCAGAGTGCGGGCACTCGACGCCTACAAGTCCCTGGCCGATCAGGGCTAGAGACACGCCCCGCTTACTCTACCGACAGCTCGTTGTTGGCCATCTGTACGGCGCGAACGATAGCCCTGGCTTTGTTCTGAGTTTCTTCCCACTCCATCTGAGGCTGCGAGTCGGCCACGATTCCCGCGCCGGCCTGCACATAGAGCTTCTGATTCTTGATTACCGCAGTGCGTATGGCGATGGCCATGTCCATATTGTCATTCCAGCCCAAATAGCCCATGGCACCCCCATAGATGCCACGCTTCTCAGGCTCTAATTCGTCGATGATTTCCATCGCCCGCACCTTCGGAGCGCCGCTCAGAGTCCCAACCGGCAAGGTTGCCTGCAGAACGTCCAGCGCAGTTTTGTCATCTCGCATTTCGCTTTCGACGATCGAAGCAATATGCATGACATGAGAATAGCGCTCGACAAACATCTGCTTGGGTACCGTGACCGATCCAGTCTTGGATACTCTTCCGGAATCGTTGCGACTGAGATCAATGAGCATTAGATGTTCGGCTATTTCCTTAGCGTCGGCTAAAAGATCCTCTTCCAAAGCGAGATCTTCCGCCTCGCTATTGCCTCGTTTACGCGTGCCCGCCAGGGGACGCACCGTAATCTTTCCCTCCTCAACCCGGGCCAGTATCTCAGGCGAGGCACTGACCACATGGTGATCACCAAGATCGAAGTAGACCATATAGGGAGAGGGGTTCAAAAAACGCAGAGCTCTATACAGGTTCAATGGATCGCCCGAGAAGGGCACCGACATGCGCTGTGCCAGCACGACCTGCATGACATCACCCGCCACTATATATTCTTTAATTTTCTCAACGGCCTGCTGATAGCCCTGCTGTGAGAAGTGATGTGAGAAATCGGCCTCCCCAACCGTCTTTGATTCCTGAAGTTTCGGCAAGGGTACAGGCTTGTTCAATTGCTCTTGCAAGAAATCCAGACGCCTCTGCGCGCTAGCGTAGGCATCTTCACCAGCTGGATCGACAGTGATTACGAAGCAGATCGTCCCACTGAGGTTATCGAATACCACGATCTCCTCGGATAGCATCAACAAAATATCCGGTGTCGCGATCTCGTCTCTGGCGGTAGATGGCCCTATGCTAGTCTCTACAAAGCGCACGGTATCGTATGAAAAATAACCGACCAGGCCACCGCTAAACCTCTGACCATCGGGAACCTCCGCAACCTTGAACCGGTTCTTAAACGCGGCAATAAATTCGAATGGTTCTTCTGTTTCTACTTCTTCTACGGTCTCGCCTTCTACCTCGACCGTCACCGTAGCTCCGACAACACGCAAAGTGGTGGAACAAGGAAGGCCGATAATGGAATAGCGCCCCCACTTTTCGCCGCCCTGTACCGACTCAAAGAAGTAGCTATGCTTGCCATCACTGCTACTCTTGCAGAGCTTTAGATAGGTGCTAAGCGGAGTTTCCGTATCGGCCAGCACTTCGCGCACAATAGGAATGCGGTTATAACCGGAATCGGCAAGCTTCTTAAACATCTCTTCAGTCATTTGAGAATTCACATGGATCTCGAATTAATTGCAGCAATAAATAGAAACCATTTTAGACTTCGAGGCCTTGCTGCTTATTTGCAGCGCGCAGCTCAAGCCAAAACTCCTTAGTGATGCTTGTCGGGATTCTGCCCCAGTTGCGAACGCATCTCGGAGATCGTCGCGGCATAGTCATCGCTGTTAAAGATAGCCGAACCGGCAACGAACATATCGGCGCCCGCATCCGCAATTTCACGGATATTCGACACGCCAACACCGCCATCTACTTCAAGGCGAATGGAATAGTCACTGTCGTCGATGAGCTCACGCACTTGCTCTAACTTCTTGAGGGTAGAGGGGATGAATTTCTGTCCACCGAATCCGGGATTAACCGACATCAGTAGAATGACGTCGACCTTGTCCATCAAATATTCGAGGCAATCGATTGGCGTGCCCGGATTGAAAACCAGGCCAGATTTACAGCCTTGTTCACGGATAAGTTGTAAGGAACGGTCGACGTGCCCGCTTGCCTCTGGGTGAAAACTAATATAACTGGCCCCAGCCTTGGCGAAGTCCACGATCAGCTGATCTACCGGACTTACCATTAGATGCACATCGATTGGAGCGGTAATTTTGTGATTTCGTAGCGCCTGACAGACCATGGGCCCGATAGTGAGATTCGGAACATAGTGATTATCCATCACATCGAAATGAACTACGTCAGCGCCCGCATCCAATACAGCATTGACCTCTTCACCGAGTCTAGCGAAGTCAGCAGATAGAATAGAGGGAGCGATTAAATAGTCTTTCATTGCCATGGCCCATTTTGCAAAGTAGTTGAAGAGAGCATTTTACAGACAATGTCGGGGCTTGTCCTGATGGATAGCCAAGATAACAAGGATAGCGAATATTCAGAGGCCGGCTGGATCTATGCGCGAAGCTTACGATACCCGCAGAGTTCCTCATAGGCATTGCGTATCGCCATCGCATGCTCCTGCGCTTCCCGCAGCGCGGAAGCGGAGACATTGCTGCCAGCAAGCTTGTCCGGGTGATAGCGGGACATCATGCGCAGATAGGCACGACGTATTTCACCATCCTCCGCCTCGGGCTCGAGCTGCAGAATGCGATAAGCATTGTGGATAAACGTTCGGCTGTGTGGCTTAAAGAATGCGCTGCGGGGGTCAGCCTGGGCTCTTTGATATTGCTCAGATTGCGAGGCGGATGCGATAGCTAGAAACTCTGACTTATTATAGCCAAACTCCTCTGCCACATCGCGCAGTAGCATTTTGTCTTTCAAGCGCAGATTGCCTTTAAGATAGGCCGCCTCGCATTGAATCTGCAGAAATAGCTTCGCCAAGGCACTGCGCCTGCCTACGACTCTTGCCGCCGAGTCTAGCGCCGCAAATAATTCCGAATCGGGATGTTTGCCACGATCGTAGGCAATGATTGCCTGACGTCGCTTGTCGCCACACAATGCCATGCGTTTCATGACCTGCTCGGCGTAATTGATTTCGCCCACGGTTACGCGGCCATCCATCTTCGCCAGTCGCCCCAACGCCATAAACATCGCATCTATCAGCAACTGTTCTGCGCGACCACCGGATGGGAGATCTGCCGCCACGCTGAAACCGCTGAGCCGCTTTGTCAGCGCTTTCCGGTATGCTTTGCTGGTTAATGCCGTAAGCATATCTTATGTACCAGCGGCTTTACTGGCCGCTTCGGCCAAGCTATTAACTTCCTGCAGTCGCTCCGGCGTGCCTATATCCATCCACACGCCTTCGAATACCTCGCCACTTACCTGATCATCGAGCATCGCCTCTTGCAAGAGCGGCACCATGGATCGCGGCTGGATCGGGAAGTCTCTGAATAGATTTTTGTGCATCACACTTATGCCGCTGAAGGTCAGACGTTGATCTCGGGTGGAGTGATCCTCATGAACGCGGCCCTGCTCGTCAATGTAGAAATCTCCATGAGGATTGTGATCTGCATTTTTGACCAGAACCAGATGCGCCAGTCGATCAACCCCATCGACCGGCTGCAAGCTTGAAAAATCGAAGTCGGTCCAGATATCGGCATTCGTTACAATGAAACAATCGTCTTCCAATTTCGGCAATGCCTTGATGATGCCGCCCGCCGTTTCCAGACGAATCGGTTCTCTCGAATAGTTAATCGAGGTGCCGTATTTGGATCCATTCCCGAGCAACTCCTCGATCATGCCGCCCAGATAGAAATGATTGATTACGATTCCCGAAACGCCGCCAGCGACAAGCCTCTCAATCTGATGTTCGATAAGAGTCTTGCCCGCTACTTTCAATAGGGGTTTGGGTAAGTTGGCAGTGAGGGGCTGCATGCGCTTGCCCAGCCCGGCTGCCAATATCATTGCTCGCATTAAGATTCCAGATTGAGTTTAGCTTTCGCATTGAGAAGTACATTTGTCTCAAACCAGTCCAGGAAGGGAGCCATCTCCTCGTACTTACAGGCCACTTCCAGAAAATACTGGATAACCTCAGGGATATCGGCCAAATACTGCGGTTTATTATCTCTTATGCAAAGGCGCGAGAAGATGCCCATGACTTTGAAGTTGCGCTGTAGCCCGGCGAGATCGAAATCACGGAGGAATTGTGAGATGGAAACTCCTTCTGTCAGCCCAGCCTCGCAGGCCAGTTGATAATAATGAAGCGCCAACATCTCAACCAACTCTGGGCTCCAGCGTATATAACAATCTCGCAACAGGGATACCAGGTCGTAGCTATAGGCACCCGCCATCGCATCCTGAAAGTCTATGATGCCTGGCCCTGCATCCTTGGGAAAACGGCCCTCATCCAGAATTAACAAATTACGCGAATGATAATCACGATGCACCGCAACTTGGGTCTGGCCCAGAACCGCGTCTTCCAGAAAAGAAAATGTGTTCGCAATCAATTCTCGATCGCCATCGGTCAATTTCAGCTTAAGATATTCTCCGCAAAACCAATCTTCGAAAAGCTGCATCTCGCTACGTAACTTCTCCCGATCATAGGGGGCAAGTCTCTCTTTATTCATATTGGTTTGTATTTTAATGAGTGCAGAGATTGCGGACTTATACAAGCTCTCAACTTGATACTCCGATATAGCGTCAAGGCCACCTGCTTGCAGACTCAGAAGTCGAGGTAGATAAAGGCTATCACCGAAGTCTTCCAGTAGTAAAAAACCTTTGTCGTAGTTCTTTGCCAGCACCTCAGGAGACTTGACCCCCGCCTCCCGCAAGTAGCCGGCAACTTCCACGAACAATTCGCTATTCTCATTCTCCGGCGGCGCATCCACGGCGATAAAAGTCTGCTGCGCAATCTCTGCCCGAAAATATCGGCGAAAGCTGGCATCGCCGCTAACGGTAGTGAGATCGACGCTAATCGAAGGCTCTGAGAGCAACTGTCGCAACTGCTGGTTCACCCAGTCAGTCAACTGCGTTTTACGGCTATCTATCATTCTATGTCTTCTTTTGGAGCGGCATGGAACCAGAAAACCCTGAGACCTTGCTTTGCATTCAATGGCCGATGAATTATTATGCCTTGCTCGAAGCCTGAGCAAAGCATTCTTATCACACAGTTAGTCGGTTTCAACGGCAATAAGTTTATATCAAGCCGCTAGCAACTTAGTGATCCACTCATAAGAGCCAGGAAGATCCAAGCAAGCATGCCGTTCAAGAAACGTTATATCTGCGCCGAAATCGCCCTGATCCTATCTTCAGGATTACTATTGGCTTCGATTCCCACTGCGGCTCAGGCACAGCTCCCTCAATTCAGCTGCCGGGCTAATGAGGCCGGCGATGGCTGGATCTGCGAAAGCGACCAGACCCCAGCTAGTAGCAACACGGTGCGCACCACGACGCGACCTCTAAGTAACAGGGAAGCCAGCACGGGAACAGGAGACGAGAATCGTCCTGAGCGCCAGGCGGCAACTCCAACTCAGGCAGCGCCTGAAACCACTGAGCCTCTAGAGGCAATCCCAGCCGACACTCAAACACAGATTCAGACACTGCGCAGCAGCGAGCCGACCTTGATAACAGCAGTGGCAGCGGAGCAAGAATATGAACTCGACTGGGTTCCTCTGGCCTCCCTAAGCGCAGAGCAACTCGCCGAGTTAAACAGTAACTGCTGTGGCGTGTTTGTCGATCCCAGCGGCCGCGAGAAAGATACCGATAACCGACCTGCCGACGCCCAGACTCGCTTCGATGCGGCGCAGGGTGTCACCGGCGTCTCGCAAAACCTTATAAGCATCGACGGCGACATAGTAGTACAACAGGGCTATCGCACCATACAGAATAACGAGTCCACGAGCATCGACCGTGCTACCAATACGGTGATAATGCAGGGCGATGTAGTGTTTCGCGAACCTGGCGTTATGCTTGCCGGCAGCTCCGCCTTCATCGATAACGATCAGGGCTTCAACAGAATCGAAAATGCACAATATGTTTTGCATGAGTACGGCGCCCACGGCAGCGCCGATAGCATAGTCTATGCGAGTGATAGCGGCAGCGTGACAATCGAAAATGGCGAATTTAGCCGCTGCGAACCCGAATCCAATTTCTGGCTATTCCGTGCAGACAGCATCGTACTGAATCAGGAGGAAGGCCGCGGCTATGCGACGGCTGTGAGCCTGCGCATTAAAGATGTGCCTATTTTTTACTACCCTGGAACGCTGCCCTTCCCCCTAGCTGACGAACGCATGTCTGGGTTTCTCGCACCCAGTACCGGGTCGACCCGCAATGGCGGCTTCGATTTCGAGCTACCTTATTACATGAATCTCGCGCCGAACTATGACGCCACTGTATCCCCCAGACTCATCTCGGATCGGGGTGTGTTAACCGGGCTAGAAATGCGCTACCTGGCCGAGACTTCTATGAACACGCTGAACTTATCCTATCTGGGTAACGACAAACTGTTTGATGCAGCGACCGCAAACATTCCCGGCTCCGATTCGCCACCTACCGACAATCGATGGTTCATCGGCTACGAACACTACGGAAGCTACGGTAGAAATTGGTCCAGCTTCGTCGACTACAATGCGGTGAGCGATGCAGACTATTTCTACGACCTGGGCAGCAACGGTCTGAATACAACCAGTCGTACCCACCTCAATCGACAGGCAAGGCTGAATTTCTATTCCGAGTATCTGCGTGCCGGACTCAATGTGCAGCGTGTACAGATTATCGACCCGTTTATTTCTTCGATAGATCTCAACAGACCCTATGACCGGCTACCGCAATTCTTTTTCGATACCGAGACTTATCTAGGTGCCGGTTTCCGCATCGGCTTGAACGGACAGATTACCTCCTTCGATAGAACCCTTGATGAATCGAGGCTTACAGCAGCACAGCTGGACAATGGCGCTCTGGTGAATGGCGAAAGATTGAATCTGGAACCGGCAATAAGCTGGTCTGTGGAGCAACCAGGCTGGTTCCTGCGAACCGGCGCAAAATATAAACACGCGTCGTATAAGTTACAGAATCAGGCCACGGCCTCGATGGATGATCCGAAAATTGGCATTGCTGTCTACAACTTCGACGCCGGCCTTGTTTTCGATCGAGCCATGTCCGGCGGTTTTACACAGACGCTGGAACCCAGACTCTATTATCTTTTCAGTGAATATGAAGACCAGAGCCTACTCCCTCTGTTCGACACATCGGAGCTCAATTTCAGTTTCAGCCAATTATTCCGGGAAGATAGATTCAGCGGTGGCGACCGCATCGCCGATGCAGACCAGGCCAGCTTCGCTATCACCAGCCGCATTCTCGACCCTCAGGGAAAAGAGCAGGCACGAATTAGCCTGGGCCAGATTCAGTACTTCGATGACAGACAGGTAGACCTGAGCAATCCTATTCAATCCTGGATACCCCGCTACTCTCCCCTAAACCAAAAATCTGCGGTTGCGGGAGAGTTTGTTCTCGCCTTCGGACAGAACTGGCGCCTGAATTCTGACGTACAATGGAACGAAGAGACGCAAGAGCTGGACGAGGGCAGTTTCCAATTGCGCTATCATCGCGACAACGACCATCTAATCAACATGGCATATCGCTACCGAAATTTGGTGGATTCACCCAATTTCATCTTGCCGCCGGGGATAGATCCGCGCATCAAGCAAACTGACCTGTCAGCCGCATGGCCACTGAGTCAGAGCTGGAAGCTATTAGCCAGATGGAACTACGATCACAGCAATTCTCGAAACCTGGAAACCTTTGCCGGGGTCGAATACAGTAATTGTTGTGCGACAATACGGCTTATAGCTAGGGAATGGGTTGACGAGGACGAATTGTTTGTCCCTAATATCGAACCTAATCAGGGAATTTTTGTCCAATTTACCCTGGAAGGACTAGGAAATATCACAGGTGGCGGACTAAGCAACCTGCTGAGTGACGGAATTCGCGGGTTCAGAGAGACTGAAGATGAGTAAATACAATACTAAAGCAGCAGGACAGGCGCGCAGCGGCATGTGCCTGGCAGCACAATTGCTGCCGGCAATCGGTTTGGGGCTTGTCTTAGCGATAGCGACAGCCTCAGCCTCAGCACAACGCGTGCTACTGGACAGAATCGTGGCCCTGGTGGACGAAGGCGTGGTCTTACAGAGCGAGCTCGATCTGCGCATGGTGGAGATTCAACAGAACGCCGCGCGAGCGAATCGCCCCCTACCAGAACCCGAACAACTCAGGAAAGAAGTGCTGGATGCTCTGGTCATCGAAAATCTACAGATGCAGCTGGCTGAGCGAGTTAGCATTCGATTTACCGATGACGAGATCAACAGAATTCTGGGCACTATGGCGGAAAACAATAATCTCAGCTTCGATGAGTATCTGAATGTGCTCAACGAAGCCGGCGTATATCTGCAAACTCGAGAGCAGGTGCGCCAACAGATGACCATGCAAGAATTGCAACGGGGCATGGTGAATCGCCGCATTCAAATAACCGAACAGGAAATAGACAATTTTCTAAACTCGGAAATGGGCCGCGAAGTTATGGCGCCCGATTATCTCGTTGAACATATGCTCATTCCTGTTAGCGGCGAAGAGCCCGCCGCATCCAAGCAAAGTAAATTACGCTATGCCGCCGATCTCGTCGCACGGGTGAGGGAGGGCGAAATCTTCGCTCAAGTCCGAGCCACCGCGAGACAGGCTGCCGTGTTTGAAATTGGCGGGACGGAATTCGGCTGGCGCAAGGCAGAGCAGCTGCCCACACTGTTTAGAGAAGTAGTAGAAGGCATGGGCATCGGCGATGTAGAGGGGCCGATCGAAGCAGGTAATGGCTTTCACCTCATTCAACTCGCTAACAAGGCGGGTGGTGCCGAGCAGATGGTCGCGCAGACTAATTTTCGCCACATCATGCTAACGCCCAATGAAATTCGCGATGAGCAGCAGACCGAAGATGCGATTCGCGAGCTAAGACAAAAGATTGTGGACGGCGAAGACTTCGCCTCTCTGGCAAGACAAAATTCCGACGACGATACATCCGTGGTAGCTGGTGGTGATATGGACTGGATCAACGAAGGACAACTGCCTCTGGACATGGAATCGGTAATTGACGCTCTGGAGATAGGCGAACTCAGTGAACCCTTCCGCACCGAGAGTGGCTGGCATATCGCTGAAGTGTTCGAACGTCGCGTATCCGACCTCAGTAACATCTATACTCGCAATCAAGCTGCCAGCGCCCTGCGCAATCGCAAATATGATTTGGAATTGCAAAACTGGCTGATAGAGATTCGCGAAGAAGCCTTCGTCGAATTCATCGAATAGCGTTCACCACATCGCATTCATTCAGATAATCGCCGCTAGCTTTGCAGGATTAGCCTCGTGACACATAGACTAGCTATCACCCCGGGCGAGCCCGCCGGCATCGGACCCGACCTTTGCATAGAGATCGCACAGAGTCCTCCTAAAGATGTCGAACTCGTTATCGTCGCCGACCCGACACTGCTGCAGGAGCGCGCCATACTTCTGGGGCTCCCACTTGCCACCAAAATTTTCGATCCGTCTATAGCGGCGGCAGAAACTGAGCCGGGGCAAGTCACGGTAATTCCTGTCAGCCTGCGTCATGAGGTAGAAGCCGGCGCCTTAAACACGGCGAACGCAGAGTATGTCCTGGAAACTTTGAGAGTTGCCGCCCAAGCAGTTACAGATGGCGCATGTAATGCGATGGTTACCGGCCCCGTGCACAAGGGGATAATCAATGATGCAGGCTTTAGATTCTCCGGGCATACCGAGTATCTGGCCGACTACTGCGAGCAAGAACTGACCGTCATGATGTTGGCAACCGAGGGGCTGCGGGTGGCTCTGGCAACAACTCACCTACCCCTGAGCGCGGTTCCTGCCGCTATCACCAAAGAATTACTGCGAGATATCATCTCCATCTTGAATGCCGACCTGCAATCAAAATTTGGAATTGCGTTACCCGAAATTCTTGTTTGTGGACTAAACCCACATGCGGGCGAAGGCGGCCATCTGGGCTCAGAGGAGATCGACACCATCGAACCGGTTCTCAACGAGATGCGCGCGCAGGGGATAAACCTTATCGGTCCGCTGCCAGCCGACACGCTGTTTACACCAAAGTATCTGGCCAGTGCCGATGCGGTACTATCTATGTTCCACGATCAAGGCCTGCCCGTGCTCAAGTACAAGGGCTTCGGTGCTGCGAGTAATATCACCCTTGGTCTGCCCATCATAAGAACATCGGTTGATCACGGGACGGCACTGGATCTTGCCGGCAGTGGCAAAGCCGATACGGGCAGCCTCTTCAATGCAATCAGCACCGCCCTGGAAATGAGCAAGCACTGGAGTAAGCCCTAGTGGCCAGTAATAGAGCCGTCACCTTGAGCACAGGCACCGCGCATCAGGCACGGAAACGCTTCGGCCAAAATTTCCTGCATGACCAGCAGGTCATCGATCGCATTATTCGCGAGATAGCGCCATCGCCCGACGACCATCTGCTCGAGATCGGTCCCGGGCAGGGTGCGCTGACCAAGCAACTCGCCAAGTCAGGCGCGCACCTGGATTGCGTAGAGCTCGATCGCGATTTAGCAGAGCATCTAAGACATCAATATCGCGACTATAGCAATGTCCATATACATCAGCAGGACATACTGAAGTTTGATCTTAACGATCTCGAACTGGACGATAAGCGGCTGCGAATAATAGGTAACCTGCCCTACAATATTTCGACGCCAGTACTGTTTCACCTGTTGAAATTTTACGAGAAGATCGAGGACATGAGCTTCATGCTACAGCTCGAAGTCGTCGAGCGCATGGCCGCGGATGTCGGCGATAAAGATTACGGCCGGCTCAGCCTTATGCTGCAGTATTTTTGCAGGGCCGAGAAGTTATTCAACGTGCCGCCGCAGGCCTTCACCCCCCAGCCCAAAGTAAATTCAGCCATCGTGCGCCTGACCCCCTACCCCGAACCGCCGGTTAAGGCGAAGGATGTGGAATGCCTGAAGCTCGTCGTGAGGACCGCGTTCAATCAGCGCCGCAAGACCTTGAAAAACAGCCTCAAGACGCTCATATCTGAGGATGCACTTTCAGACCTGACAATCAATATGAAACTACGACCAGAAAATTTGAGCCTCACCGATTATGTCAAAATCAGTGACGCAATAAGCTCCCTGGCAAACTAGAACCCGTCACGAGAGGCGCCCCAGATGCGCAGATGCAGATGAACAGCCAGCAGGACATTCGAATCGAGGTAGCGGTACGTTACTTAACTGAGCAGTCGGACCCCGATGCCGACCGCTACGCATTCGCCTACACAGTAGAGATATGTAATCGCGGTATGGAGGCGGTCAAACTATTGAATCGCTACTGGCATATCACAGATGATAACGAAAAAGTCGAAGAGGTCCGTGGCGAAGGTGTCATTGGGCAGCAACCGGAGATACTACCTGGCCAGTCTTTTCACTATACCAGCGGCGCCGTTATCGAAACAAAATTCGGTAGCATGCATGGCGACTACGAGATGCAAAGCTCCAGCGGCGAAAAATTTACTGCCAAGATACCGCCATTCTTGTTAGCGCCACCGCTCGCCGTTCATTGAGGAAAAAGGCACTGGCTGCCCAAAACAAGTTCTCGGCCAGTAATGTTATACTTCTGGCCATGCCTTCAGCTCTTAAAATTACGCAGTATAGTCCATGAGTACATACGTCGTCGGGGACTTACAGGGCTGTTATAAGCCCCTGAAGAAACTTCTCAAGAAAGTTAAGTTTTCCGAGACTACGGACAAACTCTGGTGTGTTGGCGATCTCGTCAATCGGGGGCCAGATTCCTTGGACACTCTACACTTCTTGAGTGATATGGAGGACTCCTTAGAACTGGTCTTGGGAAATCACGACCTACACTATATTGCGATACACGAAGATTGTGCGCCAGCAAGAAGCAAAGACACTCTGGATAATTTGTTAAATGCCAAAGACAGTCAAGAACTCAGCGACTGGCTGCGCAAGCAACCGCTTGCTCACCATGAGAGTCTGGACACCAAATCTGGCGTAGAGAATTTTCTTATGGTGCATGCTGGTGTCGCGCCTCATTGGACTCTGCAGAAGACACTAAACCTTGCTGCCGAAGTGCAATTCGCACTACAAGACATCGACTATAAGGCCTTCCTGCATCATATGTACGGCAACACACCTACACGCTGGCACGACCAGCTAGAGGGCCTTGATCGCCTGCGCGTAATAACGAACTACCTAACCCGAATTCGCTTCTGCGACGAAATAGGCACCTTGCAGCTAACCGCAAAAGAAGGCTTGAGTTCGGCGCCGCAGGGGTTCAAGCCCTGGTTCGAATTCGAGACGCTAACGCCCGAGACGACTATACTTTTTGGACACTGGGCGGCACTCGAAGGCTATACTGGCAAGAAACATGTGCATGCTCTCGACACCGGCTATGCCTGGGGTCGAGAACTAACCCTGATGCGCCTGGAAGACAAGCATCTGTACTCTATCTCCAGTTAGGCGAAGCAACAGTAAACTGGCTAGCCAGTTTCAACGCAAGACAGCAAAATGACTATGGACATATATTTAGTGGGCGGTGCGGTCCGCGACAAACTTCTGGACCTTCCCATTCGGGACAAGGATTGGGTTGTAGTCGGCAGCACCGCCACTGCGATGCAAGAACAAGGCTATTTGCAAGTTGGCAAAGACTTCCCCGTGTTTCTGCATCCTGAAACCAAGCAGGAATACGCTCTGGCCCGCACGGAAAGAAAGGTTGGCGCCGGCTATCTGGGCTTCGAATTCGATGCCTCAGAATCGGTCACGCTAGAGCAGGACCTAATGCGCCGAGACCTCACCATCAACGCGATTGCCGAAGCTGATGATGGCGAAATTATTGACCCCTACAACGGCCGTCAAGATATAAAGGACAGAGTCCTGCGCCATGTCTCCCCTGCTTTTGCCGAAGATCCTCTGCGCGTGCTTAGAGTCGCAAAATTTTCGGCTCGCTTTGCAACTCTGGGCTTTCGAGTAGCACCCGAGACTCTAAGCCTGATGCGCGACATAGTTAACAGTGGTGAAATTGAAAGCCTGGTTCGTGAGCGAATCTGGCAGGAAACGGAACAAGCTATGGGCAGCGCCGCACCCGATGTCTATATTCGCGTGTTGCGAGACTGCGGCGCGCTAAAGCTGCTCCTGCCGGAGGTAGATCGCCTCTTCGGCGTTCCACAGCCACCCAAGCATCACCCGGAAGTAGATACGGGGCTTCACACCCTGCTCAGCCTGCAGCAGGCTGCCAAACTGAGTGACGATCCAGTGGTGCGCTACGCAACACTGGTTCACAATGTTGGCAAAGGCGTTACCGACAAGGCTAAATGGCCTAGCCACTTCGACCACGAACAACTGGGCCTGCCCCTGCTACTGGATATTAATAAGCGCCTGCATGTCCCGAATCAATATTCGAGACTTGCCGCACTGGTTTGCGAGCACCATACAAAACAACACCGCATACTGGAGCTGCGTCCGGCGACGCTGCTTAAATTAATCGAGGCCCTCGACGGCTTCCGCCGCCCCGAGCGAGTGCAGAAATTTCTCCTGGCCTGCGAGGCAGATGCCCGGGGCAGAACCGGGCTAGAACAACGAGACTATCCGCAGAGCGCCTATCTCAAAACAGTGCTGAACGAATTGTCGCAGCTGGATGTTGGCAGTCTATTAAAAGAGGCGAAGCCGGAGAATCCGCAGGAATTTGTCAGCCAGAGCAGGCTCAAGCTGCTAGGTGACATCGTCGCCCGCTTGAATCCTTCTGCGAGTACAAATTAAACAGGGTGTTAATTTAAAATGAATACATCAGCAAGTGTCCAGCCCGAGGCCAGAGTGTGTTTCCTCACCGGCGCGAGCAAACGACTCGGTGCCAGTACGGCCAGAAAATTTCACGCCGAGGGCTTCAATGTCATAATTCATTTCAATAACTCTCGCAGAGAAGCCGAAGCTCTGGTCACTCAGCTTAATTCCCTGCGCGAGGGTTCCGCACAATCATTACAAGCCGACCTCACCGACAAACAACAGCTGGCGCCGCTCGCAGATCAGATGCTGGACTGCTATCAACGCCTCGATGTGCTGATCAACAACGCCTCGTCGTTCTATCCAACACCTCTGCAAGAGTGCTCCAACGAGCAGTGGGATGATCTGGTTGACAGTAATCTGCGGGCAGCGTTTTATCTATCCCAACAGCTGGCCCCCGAACTTACGCGGCGCGCGGGCTCCGTGGTTAATATGGTAGACACACACGCAGACAACCCACTGAAAGGCTTCCCGATATATAGCATTGCGAAAGCTGGGGTTAAGGCGATGACCAAGTCCCTAGCCAAGGAACTCGCACCGCGAGTAAGAGTGAACGGCGTCTCTCCTGGCGCAATACTCTGGCCGCCATCGCTGGAGGACGAGTCAAAGCCAGAAGTTTTGTTAGGTAGGAAAAAAATGCTGGAGACTATCCCCCTGCGCGTCCTGGGAGATCCGCAGAACATTGCGGACACTGTTTTCTTTTTAGCGAATGATGCTTGTTATGTTACCGGACAGACAATACGGGTTGACGGTGGTCGCTACCTCGGCTAACAAATGCTTTCCTTATTTTGTGCTCGGAGAATATTCTTATGCTTAGAATTTATGGTGATAGCCAGTCAGGCAATTGCTACAAGATTAAGCTACTGCTAAATCTCCTCTCTATCGAACACGAATGGATCCATGTCGACATTCTTGCCGGAGAGACGCACACGGATGCATTCAAGAAGATGAATCCGAACAGAAGAATCCCGGTTCTTGTGCTCGCCAACGGCAGCATTCTCCTTGAGTCGAATGCAATCCTCAATTTTCTCGCCGAAGGCAGCGAATATCTCCCCAAGGATCGTTACCTGCGCGCCCAGGTATTGCAGTGGCAATTCTTCGAGCAATACAGCCACGAACCGTTTATTGCGACCGCACGCTATATCAATAAGTATCTGGGCCTGCCGAAAGAACGTCGAGCAGAATTTGAGGCCAAGCAGGAAGGGGGGCACAAAGCCCTGTCTGTGCTAGAGCAACAACTGAGTCGCTCAGATTTTCTGGTAGGCGCCTCTCTGACAATCGCTGACATCAGCCTCTATGCCTATACCCATGTGGCACACGAGGGCGGTTTTGATTTGGAGGGCTATGTAGCCATTCGACGATGGATAGATAGAATCGAGCAACGCGATGATTATCTTGCCATGAATGGCTAGCGCGAGACGCAGCCATCTAACAAAACTAGAGCTTGCCTAGCGAGGAATCCAGTGCGACCGGCCATAGCTTTTGCTTCGCCTTGTCATAGCCTTGCCACAGTTCTCTATAGGAAACGCCCGTCTCAGAATGCACCGCTTCTGGCAACAACTCCGCTAGTGGTTGCAGTACATAGGCATTCTCTGTGATCTCGGGGCGCGGCAATTCTATGCCACAGGAAACACCGGACTCCTCCCCAAAGAGCAGGATATCGATATCCATGGTACGGCCAGAGAATCTGGCCTGCTGACGATCTCGTCCCAGGCTGTCCTCTAGACGTTTCAAAAAGGCAGCGACGTCTGTTAGCGCTTTTTCGGTATCAGCCAACACCACAAAGTTTAGAAAATTATCTCCATCAAAACCGACGGCCTTGCTCTCATAGATAGTCGAGCAGCGGATGTTTTCAAACTCCACTTTTAACGCATTCACTGCCGCCCGAATATTGGATTCGGCGTCTATATTGCTGCCTATGCTCAGGGCTAGCGTTGTCACATGCAACTTCCGTAGTTTGAATTCTCGCTAAGAGAAGAGATGAAACTATCTATTACCGCGTTCAATGATTACACCTACGTCTTTGGAGCCGGTGACGGCACCGGGTTTACCGACTCGCAACTTAAGCCAGGGTACGGAGAATTCCTCTAGCACAATCTCTGCTATTCTCTCGGCCATCGTTTCTACCAGAAAAAATTCCGAGCCTTCGATAAACTCGATTAGCCGCTTTGCGACAGCCTTGTAGTCCAATGTGTTTTCAATATCTTCGCTGCGGGCTGCCGCACTTATGTCGGTTCCCATTTCGAGATCCAGACTCACCACCTGTTTCTGTTCCCGTTCCCAATCATAGATGCCTATGATGGTTTCTATTTCGAGCTCACGAATATAAACGATATCCATTCCTAATCCTTCAAGCAAAATTTTAAGAGGGGCTAGATGGCAGATAGAGCCTCTAGCGACCAGCGCGGTTGTGCGCGTATTTCCAAATCATCAGCCTGTCCAGCCAGCAAACGCTGACAGCCTGCATAGGCGATCATGGCGCCGTTATCCGTACAAAATCTAGGCTGCGCGTAAAACAGTTTCGCATTATGCTTCGCGACTGTTTTTTCCAGCACTTCACGCAGCTGCAAGTTTGCCGAAACGCCCCCGGCTATAATCAGAGTGTGCATTCCGGTTTGCTGCAGGGCCCGAGCACACTTAATCGCCAGGGTGGCTACTACCGCCTCCTCGAACCCGCGAGCTATGTCAGCACGTTGCCGATCATCTATATTTCCATCGACATCAGCTGCCTCAGAAATGGCGGTGCGCACCGCCGTTTTTAAACCGCTGAAACTAAAATCCAGTCCGGGGCGGTTCGTCATCGGGCGTGGGAAAGTAAACTTACCCGTCACTCCCTGCAAGGCCAGCTTCGCCACATGGGGACCCCCGGGATAAGGCAGGCCCAACATCTTGCCTACTTTGTCGAAGGCTTCCCCTGCCGCATCGTCGAGTGACTCACCCAATACCAAGTAGCGACCTATGCCCTCGACCCGGACCAACTGCGTATGCCCGCCAGAGACTAACAGGGCCACAAACGGAAAGGCTGGCGGCAACTCTTCGAGCATTGGAGCCAGCAAATGCCCCTCCATGTGATGCACGCCTATAGTGGGCACATCCCAGCCCATGCCGACGGATCGCCCCACTGCAGCACCAACCAGCAGAGCACCAACCAGACCCGGCCCTGCTGTATACGCTACGCCGCCAATGTCGGATTGCTTAATGCCGGCCTTGTCGATCACTTCGCCGATCAGCGGCAATGTCTTACGAATGTGGTCACGGGAGGCTAGTTCGGGAATAACACCGCCATATTGCGCATGGATATCGATCTGGCTGTAGAGACAGTCTGCCAGCAGCCCGCGCTCGCTGTCATACAGAGCCACGCCGGTCTCATCACAAGATGTTTCAATACCAAGTACTATCAACGAATTAACTCTCTCTGTTTCAATCAGGGCCTGGGGAAAGACGCAATCATGCCAAATATGGCGGCATATCCCTAATTCACAGTAAATCGGCCGAAATCCAAGTCAAATCGGGCTAATTCTTTTGCAATTAGGGCTTTGGGGCATTAACATTAGCGCCCCTGTAATTCCGCGCCATCGAGTTTATGGGTAACGAGGCCGGAACGACAAGTAAACTAGCTGGTTTACACAAAATTAACAGCAAAACTATTAAGGTAGGTGTTTAGTTCGATGCCCCAGGTAAAACTTAAAGATAACGAGCCCTTCGATGTGGCCCTACGCCGCTTCAAGCGCTCTTGCGAGAAAGCAGGAGTCCTAGCTGAAGTACGACGTAGAGAGTTCTACGAGAAGCCCACTTCGGTGCGCAAGCGCAAAGCAGCCGCGGCTGTTAAGCGTCATTTAAAGAAAGTACAACGCGAAAGCAAAAAGAGCCAACGCCTGTACTAATCTTGCCACCGGGCGAGCATGGTCTTAATGCTTGCCCTCCTGCTGTCTGCAGGTACCCGGATTCTCATGTCTGACAGCCCTCTCAAAGAAGCAATCACCAACGCCATGAAAGATGCCATGCGGGCTAAAGATAAGCCGCGCCTGGGCACTATCCGCCTCGCGCTGTCTGAGATTAAGCGCGTGGAAGTGGATGAGCGAATAGACCCCGATGATGCGCGTGTGATTGGCATTCTGGACAAGATGATTAAACAGCGCCGCGAATCGATACGCCAATATGCATCGGCGAACAGGCCCGAGCTAGTTGCTCAGGAGCAATTCGAGATAGAAGTCATCCAGGAATTCTTGCCAAAGGCACTGGAAGCGGACGAACTCGGGCAGATCATCCAGGCTGCTGTCAGCGAGTCGGGCGCGACTACTATGAAAGAAATGGGCAAGGTAATGAACCTCGTTCGCCCCCAGGTGGTCGGCCGCGCCGACATGGCCGAAGTCAGCAAGCAGATCAAAGCACTACTGGCCTAGCCAGAATCACGTCGTAGTTACCCTCGATCTCTGATCTCTCCCTGGTCTTTCTTGGTCTTTCTAGTTTTTCCTTTTAGGCAATATAAATTGGCAAGCTCCTCGCGCAGCAACTACACCTAGATTTGGATACAATGTATCGTCAGTCAGAATTGCTGGGCATGCCGCTTAGCTAGATTGAAGACTCAACAGATCTGACTCATGGATTCTTTTACTATGGCAGGACTAATACCTCAGACATTTATCGATGATCTTCTCAGCCGAGCAGATATTGTGGATGTTGTGGATAAACGCGTCACGCTGAAGAAGTCCGGCAAGAACTATTCGGCCTGCTGTCCTTTCCATAAAGAAAAAACACCTTCATTTAGCGTACAACCCGAGCGCCAATTTTATTATTGCTTCGGCTGTGGTGCCGGCGGCAATGCCATCGGCTTCATCATGAACTTCGACCAGGTGGATTTTCCCCAGGCCGTGGAGTCTCTTGCCCGTGACAATGGCATGGAAGTCCCCCGCGAGGAAAGCGCCGCCGCCACCCGCAGGCAATCGGAAAACAGCAAGTTATTCGAAGTACTCGAGGAGGCAAGCAAGTTCTATTGCAGTCAACTGCGTCACCACGAACAACGCAAATCCGCCGTCGACTATTTAAAGTCGCGTGGAGTAAGCGGCGAGGTGGCCAGAGACTTCTCCATAGGCTATGCACCACCTGGCTGGGACAACCTGCTTAAAGCGACTGCCGACGGAGCCAGCGCCCAACAGACTCTACTCAAGGCCGGCCTCGTCGTTGAAAAAGAATCCCGTGGCTCGAGCAGCGGCGACAGTGCCAACGCCGAGGAAACGCGCTATTACGATCGCTTTCGCCATAGAATCATCTTCCCGATCCGTGATAGCCGCGGCCGCACCATCGCCTTCGGCGGACGCGTTCTGGGCGATGACAAACCCAAGTATCTGAACTCCCCAGAGACTCCGGTCTTTCACAAAGGTGCCGAACTCTACGGACTCTTCGAAGCGAAGAAATCCAGCAACAAGCTCAAACGTATCCTAATCGTAGAAGGCTATATGGATGTGATTGCCCTGGCGCAGATGGGCATCCGCAACTCGGTCGCCACCCTAGGCACAGCAACCAGCGACCGGCACCTGACTCGACTCTTTCGTCTTGTTCCCGAGGCAGTGTTTTGCTTCGATGGCGACAATGCCGGCAGAACCGCGGCATGGAGAGCCCTGGAGGCCAGCCTGCCAGAGATGCAAGATGGCCGTCAGGTGAAGTTTCTGTTCCTGCCCGAAGGGGAAGACCCGGATACTCTGGTACGCAAGATTGGTGAGGGAGAGTTCAACAAGCTCATCGAACAGGCCACACCGCTGGAACAGTTTTTCTTCGACAAACTGTCTGAAGGGCTCGATATCAAAACGATAGAAGGTCGAGCGCGATTGAGTAATGTAGCAAAACCACTAATCGCCAAGTTTCCCAAGGGAATCTATGGCCAGCTAATGCTGGACAAACTCTCCCAGACCCTAGGCGTTGCCAGCGAATCATTGGACAAGCTGCAACAGGCACAGGCCCCGCGCAAGGACAACAATGCCGCACATCCACTCCCGCCGCCGTTTGCGGATGTCCCGGATTCGCCAGACTTTGACACAGCCATGCCACCGTCATCGGAGCCTTGGACGCCGCGTCCTAAACAACCGTCAGGCTCTACGCTAAACGTCTACCGCAAACCTGCTGCGGTGAAGGCGATCGAGCTGCTCCTGCAGAACCCCGAAGTGGCTATGGCAATCACGCAGGATCTTTCGCCCCTGCATTCTGCCGGCGATGAGGGACGCCAGTTGCTCCTATCCCTCATCGGAATGATTAAGCGCGACCCGGAAACCGATACCCCCACCCTTCTCGGTTACTGCAGCGGCTCTCCCTTCGGCAACCAGATAACGCGACTGAAGAGTGAAAACATCACACCTGTAGAAGGCCTGGAGCAGGAGTTTCTCCAGATTGTTGACAAGATACTGTCCGATGTACTTAAGAAACTCGAGTCGCAGAAACGCAGAGAAGCCCTTAACTCGAAATTTGGAGCCGCCCCTAGTGGCTCTACCGACGACGAACCGCCGCCAGCCGTTAGTTGAATTCTGTGCCCCAAGAGCTTGAAAATCAGCTATTGAGCCCCATCTTTGCACTTCTGAACGGGTCGTAATTTAGCCTTTTCAGCGATATACAAGCCGGGCTCTAACCCTATATAATGCTTGGCTCACTTTTATACACCCACTACCTGGCCCCGGCGTCAGGGAGACAAGAGTTCATGGCAGATCTAATCGCACCACAATCCAGCCTTAAAGCACTAATCGCGAAGGGCAAGGAACAGGGTTATCTAACCTATTCCGAGGTCAACGACCACCTTCCCGAATCCATCTCCGATCCGGATCAAGTTGAAGACATCATTCAGATGATCAACGACATGGGGATCAAGGTGTTTGAAGCGGCACCGGATGCCGATGCCCTATTGCTCAACGAAGAAAACGATTCAGGTGCAGACGAAGTTGCCGCCGCGGAAGCTGCCGCCGCACTTGCCGCTGTCGAGAACGAAGCTGGCCGCACCACCGACCCAGTCCGCATGTATATGCGTGAGATGGGTACCGTCGAGCTGCTGACACGCGAAGGTGAAATCGTCATCGCCAAGCGCATCGAAGAAGGCCTGCGGGAATTGATGAAGGCTATGGCCTACTTTCCCGGCACAGTTGAACATGTACTCAACGAGTATGCGTTAATCGATAGCGAAGAGCGCAGACTTAACGAACTCATAACCGGCTATCTGGATACTTCCGATGAAGAAATTCCAATAGGCCCACCCGCGGTTAGTCAACAGACGGCTCAAGAGAAAGCAGATGCTGATGATGAAGATGAGGTAGCCGTTGGACCAGACCCTGAAGAAGCGAAGATTCGTTTTACCGAATTGCGCGTGCAATACGAACTGACTAGCGCCGTAGTAGGCAAGCGCGGACGCGAGCACGAGAAGTCTAGAAAAGAGTTAGAGAAGCTAGGCGAAGTATTCAAGAGCTTCAAACTCACGCCACGCCAGTTCGAGCCATTGCTAAGCCATGTCCGCGCCGTGCTAACACGATTACGCCGACACGAACGCACTATCATGAGCCTGTGTATACGCAGCGCAAAAATGCCTCGCAAAGTTTTCATCGCCAGCTTTCCTGGCAATGAAGTCAATGCGAAGTGGATCGACAAGCACATCAAGGAAAAGGAAGCCTACTCGGAACTACTGGTTAACGTTAAGACCGAAGTTCTGCGGGCACAGAAGAAGATTCGTATTATCGAAGAAGAGACTGGCCTTCTGATTGGCGAGATCAAAGACATCAATCGGCAGATGTCAATTGGCGAGGCGAAATCCAGACGCGCAAAGAAGGAGATGGTCGAAGCGAACCTTCGTTTGGTTATCTCTATCGCGAAGAAATACACGAATCGTGGACTGCAGTTTCTGGACTTGATTCAAGAAGGCAACATCGGCTTGATGAAGGCCGTAGACAAGTTTGAGTACCGTCGCGGTTATAAGTTCTCAACCTATGCGACATGGTGGATACGACAGGCCATCACTCGCTCTATCGCCGACCAGGCTCGAACTATTCGTATCCCGGTTCATATGATAGAGACAATTAATAAACTAAATCGAATCTCTCGCCAGATGGTACATGAGAAGGGCCGCGAGCCTACACCAGAGGAACTGGGCGAGCGCATGGACATGTCAGAAGACAAAGTACGTCGCGTGCTGAAGATCGCGAAAGAGCCAATCTCTATGGAGACGCCAATCGGTGATGACGAAGACTCACATCTGGGCGATTTTATCGAGGATGCGACTGTCGACTCACCGGTAGATTCATCTATCGATGAAGGCCTGCGCGAAGCAACCAAGGATGTCCTTGGCAGCCTGACAGCAAGAGAAGCGAAGGTGCTAAGAATGCGCTTCGGTATCGACATGAATACCGACCACACTCTGGAAGAAGTTGGCAAGCAATTCGACGTAACCCGTGAACGCATACGTCAGATCGAAGCGAAGGCACTGCGCAAATTGCGCCACCCTACTCGCTCAGATCATCTGCGTAGCTTTCTCGACGAGTAATCGTACTAGCGGAAATTAGCGCCTATAATCTCAAACACGAAGCGTGGCTAGTTAACTAGCCGCGCTATTGAATAAGTATCATCCTAGAGTTCGAATCAAAGCAAGTGCCACGGAGAAGCAAATGAACGGAGTTCCTGTAGAAGGTAAAGTAGTCTTGGTTACAGGCGCCAATCGTGGCATTGGAAAGGCCCTTGCCATAAAGGCATTGGAATTGGGCGCCAAGAAAGTTTACGCAACCGCCAGAGATGAATCGAAGCTCGCCGAAGTAAAGGCAATAGACAGCGCCCGTGTTGTTACTCTTACACTAGATGTCACCAACAGCGATCAAGTCAAAGCTGCTGCCGCAGCCGCCACTGATGTTGATATCGTCATCAACAACGCCGGCATGGGTACCGGCGCACAGCTGCTAGCTGATGACGTTGTAGAAAAATCAAAACTCGAGATGGATGCTAATTTCTATGGCCCCATGCGCATGGTCGTAGCCTTTGCACCAATCCTTAAAGCCAATGGCGGCGGCGCCATAGCGAATGTGCTTTCCGTTGCCGGGCTGGTTAATTTTCCCTTCGCACCAACCTATTCTACTTCAAAAGCTGCAGGGCACTCACTGACCCAAGGTCAACGAACTGTTCTGGCTAGCCAAAATACTTTGGTGTGCGGCATTTACCCTGGACCAATCGACACTGATATGACTGCAGGCATGACGGTAGAAAAAGCTTCAACAGAAGAATTAGCAAACTACGTGTTTGATGGTATTGCCAATGGCACTGAAGAGATCTACACCGATGCTATGGCTATACAGCTAGCTCAAGGGCTAAAAGCAGACGCCAAGGCAGTAGAGAAAAGCATCGCCGCACAATTTCAAAATGTACGAGATTAAACAATTAGCAAAACACATGAGCCTATAACTCAGCTGGTTAGAGTAGCGGACTCATAATAGCTTGTTTAAAAAAGAACAAGACAAAGAAAAATTGTTACAATACGATCAATTATATTGCTTCATGATTTTCAGCAATATCCCCATGTAAGCAATATGTAAGCACATGGGCCTATAACTCAGCTGGTTAGAGTAGCGGACTCATAATCCGTTTGTCCGGGGTTCGAGTCCCTGTGGGCCCACCAATTAAATCAATGAGTTAGAGCTTGCCACTCTGCTCAGCATCCAACATCGAATATCCGATGTAACGGCGGATGTAAGAACTATTTTAC